>Ga0209227_1000354_pt1 | contig 39986 bp, 30 predicted proteins | sample YNPBryantNP2012_FD_185815 | JGI IMG/M metagenome (GOLD analysis project Ga0209227, IMG submission 185815) | Anoxygenic and chlorotrophic microbial mat microbial communities from Yellowstone National Park, USA - YNP Bryant NP 2012 (SPAdes)... ...
CAGGCCCGGGGATCATAAGCAACTTTCGGCCTTTCATGATCATTCCTCCATAAGCTTATCAGCAACCATCCGCACACGCACCACGCAACACGCACCACGCAACACGCACCACGCAACACGCACCACGTACCACGCAACACGCACTACCCCTCACCTACACCTGTCCGGCGGTCAGGGTTTGCTCCAGGTATGCGCGGTCAACGGTACGGCTGCGCTGGACCATACGACGTCTGGCAAGCAGCCTGGGAATGTGTAAGAGGCCAGCCAATTGTCCGCGCAAACGTGCCCGGGCCTCCCTGCCACGCCAGGCACGCAACGCCGCGGCCGTGATGCGCAGTTGTGCCTGCAGGATAGCCAGCCAGTGAACACGCCAGAGATCGCCGGGGTAATCTTTGACCAGCAGGTAAATGAAATTCCGCCCGTCGTAGAAGCTGGCGGTCGGCCCGCCGCCGGTGGCGCTCAGCTTGTGATAAACGACAGCACGGGGAGCGTAGACGCAGCGCCAGCCGGCCAGTTGGGCCCGCCAGGCCAGGTCTACATCTTCGCACGAGAAAAAGAAGTCCTCGTCCAGCAGCCCGATCTGGTCAAGCATCGCTTTCCGGTAGACGGCGCTCCCCCCGCAGGCACTGAAGACGTACTCCTCGCGGTCATACTGCCCGACATCTTTTTCCCAGACCCCTCGGTTGCCGGGGATACCATCCAGACGGTAGAAATCGCCGGCGGTATGGAGTGTATCCCTCTGCTCGAAGAGGAGCATTTTCGAGGCCACGATGCCGGCCTCGGGGTGACGAGCGAACGCAGCGACAACCTCCTCCAGCCAGCGCGGGTCGGCCTCAGTGTCGTTATTAAGCAGGGCAATGAATTCACCGCGGGCAGCCCGTATGCCGGCGTTGCACGCGCCAGCAAAGCCGTGGTTTTTTCCCAGCGCAAGCACCCGCACCCACGGATACCTTTCTGCAAGCAACTCCAGCGAACCGTCGGAAGAACCGTTGTCGGCAACGATGGTTTCGACGTGAGAGTACGTCTGACTGCGCAGGCTTTCCAGACATACGGGCAGGTGCCGGGCACCGTTCCAGTTGGGGATCACCACGGATACCAGGCTGCGGGTCACAGTCAGCCTCGCAAAGCAGATTTCACAGTGCTCCTGTCGGGCCGGCAGTGGAGGCCAAAAACTCCTCCACTGCCTCCTGCCACGGCCGCAATGTAATCCCCAGCGCAGTGGCAGCGATGTTGGCCAGTGGTGCGAAACGCGGCGGGGTGGAGGCCCTGCTGAAATCGCTCAGAGAGATCGGCGTAACCGGGATGTGGCTGCGGCCTGCCAGTTGGAGCACCCGACAGACGTATTCGTACCTCGAGCAATAACCGGAGTTCACCAGATGGTAAATTCCATAAGCGCCGGTCCGAACGAGCCGGGCAATAGCCCACGCCAGGTCCGGTGCATATGTGGGGTTGCCTATCTCGTCGCTCACCACCTTTAGCTCACCGCGCTCGTCGGCCAGTTGGATGATACGGCGAGGGTTGGAGAAGTTGCGCCCTCCTGCAGCGTAGAGCCAGGCGGTACGGGCGATGTAGAAGCGGGTCAGCAGGTGAGTGACAAACCACTCGCCTGCAGCCTTCGAGCGGGCGTAGGGGTTGATCGGATTGGGGCGGTCCCACTCACAGTACGGCCCGGTAGCCGTACCATCGAATACCTCGTTAGTGCTGACGTAGAGCAGCGCAGCATCACACGCAGCGCAGGCGAGAGCGACGTTTTGAGTGCCGAGCGCATTGACCAGATAGGCCCTCTCAGGGTCACGAGCACAGCCATCCACATCGGTCCATGCCGCAGCGTGAATCACCACATCAGGCGCGAAATCGCGTATGGCCACAGTGATGGCATTGCGGTCGGTGATATCCAGCTCCGGCAAGTCACAGCCAGAGAGGATGTGATCCTGCGCATTCAGAACATGATAAAGCGCCCGCCCAAGCTGTCCCTTGTTTCCGGTGATGAAAATGCGCATAGCCTCCTCTCTCGCCAGAGCCGGCATGTGTAGCCCGGGCCATCTTCCCCACGAGCTACCCCATGCCGGGTACAAATTCATTCAGGATTATACCCCAAGGGCATGGAGAAAGCAAGGTAAAAGACAACAAAGACCGGCCCGGTGGACTCTCCGCCGGGCCGGTCAGCGCGTCACCGCTCAGGGCAGATAAGCCCTTGGATTCTGCTGCTCCCCGTAATAGCGCACCTCGAAGTGTAGATGCGGTCCGCTGGACCAACCGGTGCTTCCCACGGCCCCTATAACATCGCCCCGCGCGACGGATTGGCCCTCCGCAACGTATATACCGCTCAGATGAGCATAATAGGTAGCGAAGCCATTGGCGTGGTCAATGACGATCAAATAACCGTACCCTACATTCGTCCACCCCGCGAAGCTGACGAACCCGCCGTCGGATGCCAGCACCGCACTGCCGGCGGGAGCGCCAATGTCAATCGCCCGGTGACCGTACCAGTACCCTTGCGTGATCGTGCCCAGCACAGGCCACTGAAAGCGTCCTGTACCACGTGCTCCCTCCGGCACGGAGCCTGTGTAGCTCGTGACCACCTTGGGTACATATGGTTTTTCGCCGCCTGGCACAATCAGATACATCCCCTCCGTGATAGCATAGTCTGGCGGCTTCAAATTGTTGTACTCACACCGGGCGATAACTTCAGGGGAAACCTTGTACTTCGCGGCTATTGATTCCAGAGTCTCCCCGGCAGTGACTTTATGGTAGACGCCGTCAATGGGCAGTATGGTCACCACCTGACCAATGCGCAGCAGATCAGGAGCATCCTCGATAGCCGGGTCTGCCCACATAATGGTGGTAGGGTGCAGACCGAACATTTCAGCGATAGACAGCACGGTGTCCCCTGGCTGGACTGTATAGGTAATAACCCCCAGACGCGGACGGTCGGGAATGATAGTATAGGGCTGAGCTTCGCGGAGAATTGCATAGTCCGCGGTGTCAGGAACGACCTGCCCCGCGCTTTGCCTGTGTTGCCTGGCCACCATGGAGATAAGCTGGCTTCTGGCCGGTTCAGGAGGTTTGTAAACCAGCGGTGAGGAGGATGCCAGGGACGGCCACCCGAACCGGGCCATCCAGGTTGCCAGCAGCGCCATAAGGATCACTGCCAGATGCGCACTGAAGCGTGCCAGGAGAGGAACCCAGCGACGCCGATCCCCTGTAATGCCGTATAAAGCGGTCAATACCCAGGCAAGGACACGAGGAAAACCCCACCTGAACCAGTGATAGGGGGAGGAACTTTCTTTACCTGGCCAGCCATAGAATAGCCGGGCGCGGGGCGTTTCTTCCATCTTAAGTGTTAAGGCAGGTAGTTCTGAGGGTCCTGAGGTACGCCGTTATAGCGAATCTCGAAATGGAGATGAGGACCGGTAGACCAGCCGGTGCTGCCACAGTAGCCCAACAATTGCCCCTGAAAGACTGATTCACCGCACCCGACAATGAGATCACTCAAATGGCCGTAGCGCGTGGTGAAACCGTTGCCATGGCTGATCTCGACCAGAATGCCATAGCCACCGTTCCACCCCGCTATCGTCACCACACCGTTCTCCGAGGCGTATATTGGGTCACCGGAGTGACAGGCATAATCTATCCCAATGTGACTCGGATTACGCCTGTCTCGGAAGTACCATCCCGAAACCCGGGAGCTGCCGGTAGGGAGGATGAACCATCCGGTGGCACCCGGCCCGGTAAACGTCTCGCCGGCGCACACACCGTAACTGTAACTGCTTGCACCTGACACTGCATACTGGGGCTGAGGGGGCGTCCAAACGATCTCATCCCCACGACCACCCGGCACAACAAGCTGCTGTCCTTCCCTGAGAGGCTCTCCTTCTTTCAGGTTGTTCCATTCGTTATACAGCACGGCAGGATCCACCCCATACTGAGCAGCGATGCTCTCCACGGTTTCCCCGCCAAGTACGGTGTGATAGACACCATCCACAGGAAGAATGAAAAGCTCCAGTCCCAACTGGATGAGCCATGGCGCGTCCTGTAGAACCTCGCGGTTGCTCCATACGAGGGTTTCCGGTGACAGGCCGAATTTAGCGGCGATATCGAATATCGTGTCACCCGCCTGCACGGTGTAGGTGATGACCTGCGCTCTCAGCCGGTCGGGGATTGTTGTATAGGGGGTAAGCTGGCGCGTGATAACGCTGGGGGCAAGGGATTGGACTGCCTCAGGCGAAGGTGTCACACCTCCCCTGAGATAGGCCGCTTTGGAGGTCAGCGCTTCCACGTCAGACGGTCCGCCGGCTGCATCAGGGAGTGTGAAGTTGACCCTGCTGACAAAGACAGCCAGCAATGCCACTGCTATGATGCTCCAGTGGGCAACAGCACGGCTGAGAAACGGGCGTCTGGAACGCCAGTCCACACTGATACGCCAGGCGCTCACCACAAACCAAACTACCACCCTGAGAATCGGAGAATGGGGACCGCGGAGCAGGGTGGTGGGCACCTGGTGATGATCCTCAATTGTCGGAAGGAACGAATCTTTCATCGGACTCGATCCGAGGCCGTGCAGCAACCCGTTGCCAACCTCGGTGAACATTATACCACCAAAATTGTAAAATGGCAATATGCAACTCCGCCGGTCTCCAGACACGCCCGACATCGCCATGATGTAAAGTGAGCTACGGGTGGCCTGCTCGGAGAGCGGCGACATGGCCTGTCCATAGCGGCACGGTCTGAATACAGCTTGCCATCCCGCCAATTTGATTTATACTCAGTTACAGGGTTAAAAAGCAGAACACCCCAAATCAGCCAGCCAGGAAGGTGAAGGCAGCCAATGAGAACGGGACCCAAACTGTCAAGAAACGCTCCCTGTTGGTGCGGGAGTGGCAAGAAATACAAACACTGCCATCTCAAAGAAGACCTGATGAGAGGACAACCGCGACGAGTGGTAGTGGATGAACACGGGCGCGAGATCATTATTAAAACTCCCGAGCAAATCGAAGGCATCCGCAAAAGTAGCCAGTTGACACGCGAAATCCTGGATATGCTGGAGGAGCGCATAGTCCCCGGCATCACCACGGAGGATATAAACCGCTGGGTACACGAGTACACAATATCGCATGGAGGCATCCCCGCTCCACTGAACTATCGGGGCTTTCCCAAAAGCGTGTGCACGTCCATCAACAACGTTGTCTGCCATGGCATACCCGATGGCACCGTGCTGAAAGAAGGGGACATCCTGAATGTAGATGTAACCACCATACTGAACGGATACTATGGGGACTCCAGCCGCATGTTCCTGATCGGGAAGGTCAGCCCGGAAGCCCGCCGGCTGGTCGAAGTAACCCGCGAGTGCCTCTATCTGGCTATCGAGAAAGTCAGGCCGGGCAATACGCTGGGCGACATCGGTCACGCCATCCAAAAACATGCCGAGCAGCATGGCTATTCGGTGGTACGGGACTACATCGGGCATGGTACCGGCCTCAAGTTCCACGAACCGCCAGACGTGCGTCACTTCGGCAAGCCCGGCACCGGAGTGGTACTTGAACCGGGGATGGTTTTCACCATCGAGCCGATGATTAACGCCGGTGGATATGAGGTCAAAGTGCTGGATGACAAATGGACGGTGGTCACAGCCGACGGCTCCCTCTCAGCTCAGTGGGAACACACGGTGTGCGTCACCTCCACCGGGGTCGAGATACTGACCGAAAAGCACGGTTGACAACCATTTCCGCGCGTGTTATACTTCACAGCCGTGGGCCGTTAGCTCAGTACGGCAGAGCAGGGGCCTTTTAAGCCCAGGGCCGCAGGTTCGAGTCCTGCACGGCCCACTTGCTGACAGCGGACAGGCAGTAGAAAGATCCTTCATCTGCTGCATGCCTTGAGGTAAGCATGGTCCTCCCTATGTGGGCGTTCTGGATAGCGCTGGCGGTAATGCTTGTCGGGCTGCTTGGCGTTATCCTGCCGATCCTCCCGGGTATCGGCCTCATCTGGCTGACCATCCTGGTATACGCCATCGCCGAACGCTTTGCCACGATTGACATCATTACCCTCGCTGCCATCACACTGCTGGGCGCTGCCGGCTTCAGCGCCAACCTGTGGGCAGGACACCTCGGAGCCAAAGCAGGTGGTGCAGCACTCTCATCACTGCTGCTCGGATTCCTGACCGGCCTGGCCGGGGCGCTTATCGGTGTGATCCTCCTGGGAGTTGGTGCAATAGCCGGCGCGATCATTGGTGCACTCCTGGGTATCATTATCGCCGAGTGGAGACGCCGTGAAGACTGGCGTGAGGCCATTAAGGTCGGAGGAGGATGGCTGGCGGGATGTGCTCTCTCCGGCCTCATACAGTTCATCACCGGCACCCTGATGATCCTGATCTTCGTATGGCAGGCTTTGAAAGGATAGATCAATGGCACGGTGGCGCTCCTATCAAAGACCGTCTCGCCGGACACTGATGCTCCGGGCACCCCGCAAAGGCACCCTCATTGTCTCTGCGATACTTTACCTGTTCGGACTCTTCGGCGCGCTGGGCTGGCTTACCGTGCCCCCAAAATACGCCATCGCAGCCCTGGCCATCGCGGGCGCGCTGCTCATCCTCGGCTCCCTGCTGCAGGAATTGTAAACACGCCGGCCAGAGCGACGATAAATCCCACATAACCGTTCTCCCCACCACAAAACACGGAGGTTACAATGGCTACCGCACCGAAAATCCTCGTCACAGGAGCCTGTGGCCAGATCGGCTCTGAACTCACCCTGGCACTGCGAGAAAGATACGGCGCAGCGAATGTGGTGGCGGCCGGCCACCGCACACCCCCCTCCCCACGCCTGCGAGATTCCGGACCGTTTGAGTTCATTGATGTGACACAACGAGAAACCATTGCAGCAGTGGTAAACAAGCACGGCATTGATACCATCTACCACCTGGCTGCTATCCTCTCCGCCACAGGAGAGCAGAATCCCCAACTGGCCTGGGACGTCAACATCAACGGTCTGTACAATGTGCTGGAAGTCGCCAGGCAACAGGGAGTGACGCGCCTCTTCTGCCCCAGTTCCATAGCGGTATTCGGACCGGAAACCCCCCGCGACAACACCCCCCAGGAAACCGTACTGCGCCCCAAGACAATGTACGGCGTCACCAAGGTCACCGGAGAGCTACTTTGCGATTACTACGCCCGCCGCTTCGGCCTTGACGTACGCGGCGTGCGCTTCCCAGGCATCATCAGCAGCGAGACAATGCCCGGCGGCGGCACCACCGATTACGCCGTGGAGATTTTCTACGCGGCCATCGAACATCGGCGCTATACATGTTTCCTGCGCCCGGACACAGTCCTCCCGATGATGTACATGCCCGACTGCATCAAAGCCACCCTTGACCTGATGGCAGCCGATCCTTCCAGACTCAGACACCGTACGGACTTCAACCTGACCGCTTTCAGCTTCTCCCCGGCTGAGCTGGCGGCCGAGATTCAGAAGCACATACCGGATTTCATCTGCGATTACAAGCCTGATTACCGGCAGGCTATAGCCGATTCCTGGCCCCGTACCATTGATGACAGTGCAGCACGGGAAGAATGGGGCTGGCAACCGGAATATGACCTGCCAACCATGGTCAGGGACATGCTGGAGAAACTGAGAAGCAGGTTATTGAAATGAGTTTCATGCATGGCAGTAGTGGTAGTAGCAACGTGGATATGTGGAGACCCCGGCTGTGCCTCCAAGATATGGGTATCTCCGCTTATCCGGAACGTACTTTTGGGTGCGGCAGGACAGGCTTTATTCACAGCCCTCTGTGGATAGATGGGGTATGGCAATGGAGTGCGGGGCAGAGCCACCGCTGCCCTGATGTGTTCGGTAGCTCTGGTAACAGGGAAGTTATCCACAGTTATCCCCGGTTATCCACAGAAACGGGCGAGTTATCCACAGAGACAGGGCGATATGGCCTCCTAGATGTAGGGTAGAAATTTCCTGGAATGCCAGGAATTGGGAATGTGGATGGTCCTGCTGATCCTGTGGAAAAGATTGACTTGTGCCCTGGTCTGATGCCGATGGAGAGTCCAGCTCTCGTCGCAGGTTTACTGGACAATCCGCCGCGATGTGGCATAATATTTCTGTACCGTAACTTAACCTCTGCGGCTGGCCGGACCGGGCCACGGGCGCAGTCTGACCGGCCCGGTCCTGTCGAGCGTGTCGGTCTGCATAGCCTGTCCGAAAAACCGTACAGGACTCTGGACTGATGACTCCGGACTGAGCGCCTATCCGAAAAACCGTAAAAGCGGCATCCCTATGCCGCTTATTCAGTACGGTCACCGTCTGAATAGCGACAATTTCAGGAGGGTTATTGATGGCACACAAACCTTACCTGCTGCCTCAACCACGGCAGCTTTTGCCCCTTGAAGGAAGCTTTACCGTCAATGCAGATACCGTTATCTTCGTCCCTGCACAGGCAGGGGAAAGCGACTTCTTCGCCGCCGCTCAGCTTCAGGATGAAATATGCGCTGCCACCTGCCTGGAACTGGCCATCCTCAAAGCCTTTGCCCCCTTCCGTCGCGAAAATGCGGTGTTCCTCTTGTGTGGTCAGGAGCAGGCTTCGAGCTGGGGTGTACAACAAGCCAGCATTGATGCGCCACCCGCGGTAGCCGCTCAGGCCTACAGCCTGACCATCACACCGGCCAGCATCGTACTCTACGCCGATACATCCACAGGTCTCTTCTATGCTGTCCAGACACTGCGCCAGATGGTGCGGAGCTGTGGGACAACCCTGCCGGCTATGGAAATAAGGGACTGGCCGGTGTTACCCTACCGGGGGCTGATGCTCGATATATCCAGGCGCAAAGTTCCGGAGGTGGAGACGCTCACTCAACTGGTCGCGGAACTCAGCCACTATAAGCTGAACGTGCTTCAGCTCTACACCGAGCATACTTTCCACTTCCCGCGTCACTCCCAGATCGGCGCCGGTTGTGGCTCCCTCACCTGCCAGGACATTGTGGAATTGGACGCGTTCTGCAGGCGTCATCATGTGGAGCTGATGCCCAATCTTCAGTCCTTTGGCCATGCGCGCAACATCCTGCTCCTCCCCGAATACCGTCACCTGGCAGAGACGGACTTGCTCTGGACACTCAGTCCCGCCTTCGAGGAAACGTATGCGCTGTTGGACGATCTCTATGCCGATTTTCTCCCCGCCTTTACCTCTACCACTTTCAATGTAGATTGTGACGAGACGTGGGACCTGGGTCAGGGTGCAAGCAAAGCTATGGCCGGGGAGATGGGAGTCGGCCGCGTCTACCTTAATCACATCCTGCGGGTGCGCGAACTGGCCGCCCGTTACGGGCGACGTATTCAAATCTGGGGAGACATTCTGCTTCACCATCCCGAGCTGATCGGTGAACTGCCGGAGGATATCACACTGCTTGACTGGCATTACGACCCGGCCGATGAATATCCGAGTGTGCGTATCTTTTCCCAGGCTGGCAGGCGTTTCTGGGTCTGCCCTGGGGTAGGCTCATGGAACAGCCTGTTCCCGCGCCTCTACGGGGCCAATGTAAATATCCGTAACCTGGTGCGCGATGGGGTGGCGGCCGGTGCGGAGGGGGTGCTCAACACCGATTGGGGTGACTTCGGCCATTATCAGTATCTGGGGCTGAGCTGGTACGGCTACGTCTTCGGGGCCGTGCAGGGCTGGAGCGGTGGCACGACCGGTGATGACGAGTTCAATGCGGCCTTTGGCCCTCTATTCTTCGGCCCGCATCATGAGGAGATCATGGCTGCTTTGCATCGCCTGGCGCGTACTAACGACCTGGTCGGCGTATATCGCCCCAATATCTCCCTCACTGCGCTTGCACTCTTCGACGAGCCGCTGGCGGGCAGTACCGTCGAGGGCGAGGATGCTCTGCCTGAGGAGACCCTGACCCAGATGCGTGTTCTGGCGGAGGAAGCGGCTGATATTCTCGACGGTATAGCGCCCTCACATCCCCGCGAGCTGACGCTGCGTGAGATGGCTTCCAGTGCTCGTCTGACTGCCTACGCAGCTCGTAAAACCGCCCTCTCGCAGGAGATTCGCCGGGGGCTACGTGACCGTAGCCTTAGCGCGGAGCATCTGTACGGCTACATCCTGGCCCTTAAGAGGCTCGATGCAGAGCTTGAGGAACTGCGGGCGGAATTTGAGTCCCTCTGGCTGGCCCGGGCCCGGCGCAGCGAGATACATGTTGCCCTGGGCTACTATGCTGGCCTGCGTGCCCGCTATCGGGCTGCCATCCAATGGCTGGAGGGGCAGCGTCAGGCACTGCTCAGAGGGGAGACCGTTGACGCCGGGCTGAAGACCTACAGCACCGGCGATTATCGCACGCTGTGGCAGACCTGGCCTGATTGAGGTTTAAAGATAATGGTACACCCAATGTGGACCTCATATCAACCCGGAAAGCTACCGCCGGAGCACCTGGGTCGCCTGTTCGCCCGTTACAGCGTCTCCGACGAGAGGGTGGTGGTCGGCCCGGGTATCGGCTATGATGCAGCGGTCATTTCTTTTGGTGATCGCTATCTGGTGGCCAAAACTGATCCTATCACCTTCGCCAGCGATGAGATCGGCTGGTATGCGGTGCACATAAATGCCAATGATATTGCCTGTACCGGCGCGAGCGCCCGCTGGTTCCTCGTCACACTGCTGATTCCAGAGCGCGAGGAAAACGACCGGCTGGTGGATGCCATTTTTGCCCAGATCGCAGCGGCTTGTGCGGAATTGAATGTGGAGCTGGTCGGTGGCCACACTGAGATCACCTGCGGCATTGAGCGGCCGATCGTCGTGGGCTGCATGATGGGCGAGGTGATTCCCGAAAAGCTGGTGCGGCCGGACGGCGCCCGGCCGGGCGACATCCTGCTGGTCACAAAGGGCATTGCTGTTGAAGGGAGCGCCATCATTGCGCGGGAGCTTGCGGACAGGCTGGACGGGGTGGACAGGTCCCTTTTGGCTCGCTGTCGTAATTTCCTCTATGAGCCGGGCATCAGTGTCGTGCGCGATGCTGCCATAGCGGTGGAGGCGGGGGAGGTGCACGCAATGCATGATCCTACCGAGGGCGGACTGGCTACCGGGCTGTGGGAACTGGCCGAGGCTGCTCAGGTGGGGCTGGAGGTTGACGAGGGGGCCATCCCCATCCTGCCGGAGACCCGCGTGCTAAGTGCCAGGCTGGGGCTGGATCCCCTGGGGTTGATCGCTTCTGGTTCCCTGTTACTTGCTGTTGCCCCGAACGATGCCTCTGCGATTTGCAGAGCGCTCGAATCGGCCGGTATCGCAGCAACGGCTATTGGTCGCGTGGTAGAGCGGCGACTGGGGATGACATTGCATCGTGCCGGGAGTGTTCGGCAACTGCCACGCTTTGAGCGGGACGAGATCGTCGCAGCGTTGACTCAAGCTGCGGACTTGCGAACTTCGGAAGTGTTAGTATAATTAAACACCCCTGCTAGCCTGGCGGACTTTGCAGGTGGTTTGATTTTGCCCCGATTTGCTTAGCCGTCTAACATTTCTGGAGGAAATATGGTCCTGGCACCTGAACCGGAGACGCTCGATTTCCTGCTGGCGCAGGTTTGCAGGCTCCATCATGCCCGGGCGCACACGCTCCTGAGAGCGCTGGGGCTTCACCGTGGTCAGCCGCCGATGCTACACGCGCTGTGGGAAAGGGAAGGGCTGACACAGGGAGAACTTGCTTCCCGGCTCCATGTCCGGCCTGCGACGATGACCAAGATGGTCAGAAGGATGGAGAAAGCAGGGTTCGTAGAGCGTCGGGCTGACCCGGATGACCAACGGGTTTCGCGCATTTACCTGACCGACGCTGGCCGCACCATCCAGGGAGAGGTAAGGGAGGTGTGGAGCGTTCTGGAGAGCGAGACTTTCGCCGGGTTCACAGTTGAGGAGAGGGTATTGTTGCGTCGTTTCCTCACCCAAATCCGTGAAAACCTGCTTCGGGTTACCGACGGTGAGGTTCACTGCCGGCATCGTGCTCGCATGTGAGTAGGGGATGGTTGTCGGCGCAGGCCGACAACCGGCACGAAGTGCCCGGTGAGGACGATTTCAATCGGCTTGAATAGTCACAAAGCAGCTACCCGTCCCCTGGTGGTTAAGTTTTTGTTGCCTCGTTTTCGTTAGACGGCAAAGTAATCATATGCGGGAAGGCCTGTCTGAGTCATCCAGACCGGCTGGGAAGTGTGCGCTGCAGGATATTCACGGATCGTTCAATTAAGGTTCCGGACTTCGGGCTGATACCGACCGCGGCTGAAGTTTTCCGCTACAGGTGGTCAGCCCGCGGCGAGCACACAAGTGTATAATGAGCAGCGAGGTGGTCAGTCTGAAATGAAGCTTGTGTTCAGGTTTCTGAAGCCATACTGGCATTGGGCTGTTCTCGCACCGTTGCTGATGATGCTGGAGGTGGCGATGGACCTGATGCAGCCGCGTATGTTCCAGCTCATCATTGACCAGGGCATCGCCCGGCTTGACATGCGCACCGTGATAAATACCGGGCTATTGATGATCGGGCTGGCGCTGATCGGTGCTCTGGGCGGCGTGGGTTGCACTGTGTTTGCCATGCTGGCTGCCCAGGGGTGTGGAGCCGATCTGCGCAGTGCTCTCTTTCGCAAGGTCCAGTCGCTTTCGTTCGGCAATCTGGACAAATTGGAGACGGGGCAGTTGATCACACGCCTGACCAACGATGTGACCCAGGTGCAGGAGATGGTCGCGATGCTGTTGCGCATTATGGTACGGGCCCCTCTGCTGCTGATTGGAAGTCTGATTATGGCCGTGATTACCAGCCCGCGCCTGGCCGTGATGTTCCTCGTGTTGGGGCCGCTGGTGCTCTTTATCCTGTTCCGAATGACCAACCGGGCTTATCCGCTGTTTGGCACGGTCCAGGAGAAGCTTGACCGTCTGAACACGGTGATGCAGGAAAACCTGGCCGGCGTGCGCGTGGTCAAGGCATTCGCGCGGGAGGAGCACGAAATAAAGCGCTTCAATGCTACGAACGAGGAACTTATGGCCCATACAGTACGCGCGATGCAGACGGTCGCCGTGACGATGCCGGCCATTATGGTGGTGCTTAACCTTGGCGTGGTCAGTGCGCTCTGGTTTGGCGGACGTCAGGTGACTTACGGGAATATGCATGTCGGGGCGCTGGTTGCCTTCATCAATTACCTGACGCATGCCTTGATGTCGCTGATGTTTGTCAGTATGCTTGCGATGAGGATCGCCCGTGCTCAGGCCTCTGCAGAACGTATACAGGAGGTGCTGGATAGTGAGCCTTTGGTTCGCAACAAACCGTCTGCCATCAAGTCATTTGTGCCAAAGGGGAGGGTGGCTTTTGAGAATGTTACTTTCAGCTATGATGGCGACAGGCAATCTCCGGTGCTCAAAGGGATCAGTTTTGTGGCTGAGCCGGGGCAGACGGTTGCCATTCTTGGCGCGACCGGCTCGGGTAAGTCCAGCCTGATCCATCTCATCCCGCGCTTCTACGACGTGCTCGAGGGGCGGGTTACTATAGACGGTGTGGATGTACGGGATATTGACGAGGCTGTGCTGCGCCGTCACATTGGTACTGCGCTTCAGGAGCCGGTGCTCTTTACCGGCACGATCCGCGACAACATCCGCTATGGGCGTCCGGATGCGAGCGATGAAGAGGTCATCGCCGCGGCTGTGGCTGCCCAGGCCCACGATTTCATTATGCAACTGCCCGATGGTTATGACACCATGGTCGGCCAGCGGGGGGTAAATCTCTCCGGAGGGCAGAAACAGCGTATCGCCATCGCCCGGGCGCTGCTGACCAATCCGACGATACTGATCCTTGACGACAGCACCAGTTCGGTGGATGTTGAGACGGAGGCCAGGATTCAGGAGGCGCTGGAGAGCGTGATGAACGGGAGGACAAGTTTCATCGTTGCCCAACGTATCAGCACGGTTTTGAACGCCGATAAGATACTGGTACTTGATGAAGGGCGGGTAGTTGCTGAGGGTACTCACAGCGAATTGCTGACCTCCAGCCGTATCTATCGCGAAATCTACGAATCTCAATTGGGGAATGGGTATGGAGAGCAGAACGAACCGGGATCGTAGTGCACCACCTCCTCCGATAATGGGCGGCGGAGGTCCCCCCTGGCGCCATCTGATGGGTGAGCGAGAGCAGGCCAGAGATGTGCGCAATACACTGGGGCGCATCTGGCGGTATCTGAGTCATCACTCGTGGGCATTGGCGCTGGCAGCTCTGCTGGTCTTCATTGGGTCGGGCCTGGAACTCCTGGGTCCCTATCTGATGGGCAGGGCAATTGACGAATATATCATGTCTTCAGGGAATCTCCCCGGCCTGGCGTGGATGGCGCTGCTTATGCTGGTTGTGTATCTCTCTGTCTCCATGGCTACCTGGCTGCAGGCCTGCATTATGGTCAGAGTGTCGCAGCGGGCGGTGCGTGAAATCCGTGATGACCTGTTCACCAGCTTACAAACGCTCTCTCCGTTTCTTTGACCGGCGTCCACATGGCGAACTGATGAGCCGTCTGACGAACGATATGGAGAACATCAGCAACGTGCTTGCTGAGAGCGTCACCCAGTTATTCTCCAGCCTGCTGGGCATAGGGGGTGTGGCCACGGTGATGCTGTTGCTCAATCTCCGCCTGGCATTGGTCAGCCTGATAACGATTCCTTTGATGTTAATGTTGAGCGAGTGGATCGCTCGCCATACGCGCCGGGGGTTCCGTGAGCAGCAGCAGGTTTTGGGGGAACTTAACGGCCTGATCGAGGAAACGATCACCGGGGAACGCGTGGTCAAGGCTTATGTGCGTGAGCAGGCGGTTATTGAGCAATTTGATGTTGTCAATGCCAGGCTGCGACGTTCATCCACCTATGCCCAGAGCTTCGCCGGGGTGATTGGACCACTCACAAACTTAGTCAACAACGTGGGTTTTGCAGTGGTGGCTGGTGCGGGGGGATGGATGGCGGTGAAAGGGCTGGCAACGGTCGGCACCATCGCCGCTTTTATCAATTATGCCCGACAATTCGCACGTCCTCTGAACCAGATTGCCAGTCTGTACAATTCGATCCAGTCGGCCATTGCCGGGGCGGAGCGGGTGTTCGAGATCATTGATGAGGTCCCCGAGCTGAGGGACGCGCCCGATGCGCAGCCACTTACTCAGATTCAGGGTGATGTTGTGTTTGAAGACGTCTGCTTCAGCTATGAGGAGGGTGTGCCTGTGCTCAAGCACATCAATCTACATGCCAGACCCGGGCAGACCATCGCCCTTGTCGGGCCTACCGGGGCAGGCAAGACCACTATTGTCAACCTGCTTACCCGCTTTTATGATATTGATGGCGGGAGTATCCGCATTGATGGGGTGGATATCCGCAAGGTCAGGATAGGTGACCTGCGCCGCCAGTTGGGCATTGTGTTGCAGGATACATTCCTTTTCTCCGATACAGTGATGGAAAACATCCGCTATGGAAGGCTGGATGCCACAGATGAGGAAGTTATTGCTGCGGCCAGGCTCGCCAATGCCGATCAGTTTATCCAGCGTCTGCCAGAAGGATACCATACTCAGCTTTCGGAGCGGGCCAGCAATATCAGCCAGGGACAGAGGCAGTTGCTGGCTATCGCCCGCGCGATCCTGGCCAGTCCTTCCATCCTCATCCTCGACGAGGCCACCAGCAGCGTGGATACGCGCACAGAGAAGTATATCCAGGAGGCGATGCTGCGTCTGATGAAGGGACGCACATCTTTTGTCATCGCTCATCGCCTCAGCACTATCCGTCAGGCGGATGAAATACTGGTGATTAACGATGGCGAGATTATCGAGCGAGGCACGCATCAGGAATTGCTGGCACAGAAGGGCTTCTATTACAGGATGTACATGAGCCAGTTCAGGAGGCAGTCGCAGGTGCAGTGGGCTGTGCCATCAGATTCCACGACGATTTTGCATCCCCAACAATATTCATCTGCCGCGGTGCAGAGGTAGTTATGGATAGGGAGCACATCGAGCATCTGCTGGCGATAAATCGCCGCTTTTATGCCAGGCTGGCCCGGCCGTTTTCCGCCAGCCGCACCCTCCACGACCCGGCTCTTACGTGCGTCCTGCCGCACCTTCCAGCGGGCGCGACAGTTCTTGATATCGGCTGTGGCAATGGCCGGCTGGCGCTCTTGTTAGATCGGGAGCGTCCCGGTGCGGTATATGTGGGAGTGGACTTCATCCCTGAACTGATCGAGCTTGCCCGTGCCCAGGCTCACCGGCTGGCGACCATCTCGGCACGTTTCCACGTTGCCGACATCACTTTGCCCGGGTGGAATCTGATCCTGTCGCCGGCCTCCTTTGACTGCGTGTTACTGCTGGCCGTGCTTCATCACCTTCCGGGTTTTACCACCCGTGCCCGTGTTCTGCGCGAGAGCGCCACCATGCTGAAGCCCGGTGGCTGCCTGATCCTCTCGACCTGGCAGTTTCTGGATGCTCCCCGGATGCGCCGCAAGATCGTGGACTGGTCAACTGAAGGAATCCGGGGGGAGGAACTTGAGCCTGGGGATTATCTGCTTGCCTGGAGGCGCGGTGGCTACGGAGTACGCTATTGTCATCTTGTGGACCAGGCTGAGCTGGAGCGGCTGGCCGCAGAAAGCGGCCTGCGCATACGCGAAACATTCCGTGCCGGCGGGCGAGAGGGCAACCTGAGCCTGTTTGCCGTCATGGAAGGGGCTTGAGTTTAACACCCTTTAAGGCCGGCTTTCACTGCCCCTCCAAGAGACCTTACGCTGGCATGCGCGGTGTTTTGTGTTATAGTAACTTCCCGCGCGCCGTCGCACTCCATCAGCACGGACCGGCCCGTGATTGTGCAGCGGCTCTATTATGGTATAATTTTTCGAGATATGGCTGCAGGGCCAGGTGCACCCGGCCCAAAGGATGATTTCAATCGAGCTGCACAGATAAGCATGCTACTCGTTACTGGTGCGACTGGTTTCGTGGGGCGGGCGGTAGTGCGCCGGGCAGTGGCCGAATCACGTGAGGTGCGCTGTCTTTTACGCCCATCCCGCCGTGAGCAATCTCTGCCGCCAGGAACTGCTGTCTCCGCGGTGTCGGCGAGCCTGAACGATCTGCCCGCTCTGCGCACAGCGGTTGGAGGCGTGACGGCCATCATCCACCTGACCGGGGAAGAAGACCTCTGGAACGGAGGGATGCAGGAGGATCATGTTACCGGTACGGCCAACCTGATCGCAGTGGCGCAAGAGCTGGGAGTGCGCCGTTTCGTCTGTCTGAGCTGGCTGGGAGCTGACAGCGCCTCCGCTTACCGGCTCTTTCGCATTCTGGGCGAAGTCGAGGCACTTGTGAGTGGCAGCGGGCTGGATTATACCATTGTCCAGACCTCGCTCGTCTATGGCGCCGAGGACGTCTTCACCAACATGCTGGTTATGCTGGCTAAGTGCTGTCCTGTGGTGATGCCCGTACCCGATGCAGGCCTTTGCCGCTTCCAGCCGTTGTGGGTTGAGGACCTGGCCAGATGCCTGCTGGCAGCAGTTGATTCCGGCAGCCTGAGTGGTCGCACTATCCAGTTGGGAGGGCCGGAGCATTTCACTTTCAGTCAGTTGGTGAGCGAGGTCCTGAGAGCAGCAGGGGTGCGCCGACGGCTGGTGAACGTGCGCATGCCCTTCATGCAGTGGGTTATCGCGCTTCTTGCAACTTTCCTGCCCCGTAATCCCACGCCATTCTGGTGGCTTGACTTGCTCGCTGTGGGGAGTGCGACTGACCTGATGGCTGTGCCGCGCCTGTTCGGCTTTGAGCCATGTCGGTTTAACCAGTGCCTCGGCTATCTGAGCCGTCCTCGCGCCTGGCGCCGCGATCTGATAAAGTACGTTACATCACGCGCCTGATCCTTTTCTGCGGTGGTCTTTGTTGGCGTTTCCGGAGTACAGCATATGCGCCCTATTCGCAGTTTTATCATCAAACCCGCTCTGCCGCCCAGGCTGGAGGGGCTGCGCAGACTGGCCTACAACCTGTGGTGGTGCTGGCATATGGAGGCGATCAATCTGTTTCGCCGCCTGGACGAACAGTTGTGGGAAAAGACGGGCCATAATCCGGTGCTGATGTTAGGCACAATAGACCAATCCAGGCTGGAGCGAGCAGCCCGTGATGAAGCTTTCCTGGCCCATATGGAGAGAGTGGTGGGGGATTTCGACCGCTATATGGAAGGCCGGACGAGCTGGTGCGACAAGACCCAGGCGCTTCCTCCCGGCGCCATTGTGGCCTACTTCTCGGCCGAGTTTGGGCTGACCGATTGCATCCCCAACTACTCCGGCGGGCTGGGTATCCTGGCAGGTGACCACCTGAAGTCGGCCAGTGACCTGGGATTACCTGTGATTGGGGTAGGATTGCTCTATCAGCAGGGCTACTTTCATCAATATCTCAGTTCCGACGGGTGGCAGCAGGAAAATTATCCGTTGAACGATTTTTACACCATGCCATTGCAACTGGAACGCCGCCCGGACGGCGCTCCGGTGACGGTCGAGATCTCCTATCCTGGCCACCGGGTGGAGGCACAGATATGGTGGGCTCAGGTGGGACGGGTGCCTCTCCTGCTGCTCGATACCAATCTGGAGAGCAACGAGCCGATCGACCGGGACATTACCGATCAGCTCTACGGGGGCGATATTGAGATGCGCATCAGGCAGGAGATGGTCTTGGGGATCGGCGGGGTACGGGCGCTGAAGGCGCTGGGATTCCGGCCCACCGTCTGCCATATGAACGAGGGACATTCGGCCTTCCTGGCTCTGGAGCGCATCCGCCTGTTGATGGAAGAGCACAACCTTTCCTTCGCCGAGGCAAGGGAAGTGGCCGTGGCCAGCCAGGTCTTCACCACTCACACACCGGTGCTGGCGGGGATAGACCTTTTCCCTCCCTACCTGATGGACAAGTACTTCTCCAGCTATTATCCGACGCTGGGACTATCGCGTGACGAATTTCTGGCACTGGGCCGCGTCAACCCGAACGATGCGAACGAACCATTTAGCATGGCGGTGTTGGCTCTCAAGCTTTCTGGGGATGCCAACGGCGTCAGCAAACTGCATGGCCAGGTCGCCCGCAGGATGTGGCGCTCACTCTGGCCCGACATTCCGGAGCGGGAGGTCCCCATCCGTTCGGTGACTAACGGGGTGCATCTGCTCTCGTGGGTTTCCCACGACATGGCTGAGCTGTTTGACCGGTACCTGGGGCCGGGCTGGCAGGATGATCCCGCCGACGAGGAGGTCTGGCGCAGGGTAGATGAAATTCCCGATTCGGAGCTGTGGCGCACCCACGAGCGTCGCCGTGAGCGGTTGATCGCTTTCGCCAGGAAACGCCTGCGCAGTCAACTGGAGGCCCGTGGTGCCCCTCCCGCTGAACTGGAGAGGGCGTGGGACGCGTTGGACCCGCGAGCGCTGACCATCGGGTTCGGGCGGCGCTTCGCCACTTATAAGCGTGCCACCCTGCTCCTGCGCAACCCGGAACGGTTGGAGGCCATCCTGAACAATCGTGAGCGGCCGGTTCAGATCATCTATGCCGGCAAAGCTCACCCCGCTGATCATCCGGCCAAGGAATTGATCCGGGGGATCGTCCAACTGACCAGAGATGAGAGGTTCCGCCGGCGCATTGTCTTCATTGAGGACTACGATATGATCGTGGCCCGTTATATGGTCCAGGGAGCGGACCTGTGGCTTAACAACCCCCTGCGTTTTTATGAGGCCAGCGGTACCAGCGGCATGAAGGCCGCGGCCAACGGGGTGCTCAATATCAGCACACTTGATGGCTGGTGGGACGAGGCTTACCTGCCGGAGATCGGCTGGGCTATCGGCAGGGGAGAAGTCTACACGGACAGTGTTTACCAGGACGAGGTCGAATCCAACGCACTCTACGATCTTTTGGAGAACGAGGTGGTCCCGCTCTTTTACGAGCGTGGGCCGGATGGACTCCCCCGCAAATGGATCGCCAGGATTAAGGCGGCGATGAAGGCCATCTGCCCGTACTTCAATACCGCGCGGATGGTGATGGAGTATACGCGGCGCTTTTACCTGCCCGGCACTGCGCGGTATATCCGCCTCACAAAAGACGGTATTGCGCGCGCGCGGGCTCTGGCGGCATGGAAGGAGAGGCTCTATCGCTGCTGGCCTGAGGTGCGGGTGCTCAGCGTGGACGCCGAAATTCCCTCAGATGTCCAGGTAGGCACCGAAATCGGCGTATGCGCTCGCATCCATCTCGGCGAGCTGACGCCGGGTGATGTAAGGGTGGAGCTATATCACGGCCCACTGGACTCGAAGGGGGAAATTGACACCGCTATGGTCACGATGATGGAGTGCACAGATAAATCAGAGAAGGGGGATTACCTGTTTACAGGCAAACTTATATGTCATACCAGCGGCAGGTACGGCTACAATTTACGGGTAATGCCCTACCATGAGGACATCGGCGACCCGTATCGCATGGGGTTGGTGCGCTGGGCATAGTGCTCAAAATCCGTGAGACGGGGCAGCTCAGAAGTATGACCCGGGGCCTCTGGCGGCGCCCCGGCAGCCGGCACAAGTCATAAATTTATGGCAGTCACCGGTCAGGTGACTGCCATTTACTTTCAGGCTTCAGCAGTTGTCTGCCCGGCGGCTTCCTCTTTGCGCCCCATCACGGCAGCCGCTGCTTTTTTCGTCTCCTCGGCTGCTTTAGCCAGTTGTTTCTGCCCCTCCTCAAGCACGATCTTGCTCTGCATCTGGAGCTCTTCGGCGCGACGTTTTATATCAGCCGCGACGGCCTCCGCTTTAGCTTTCGCCTCGACCAGCGACTCCTCTGCTTTCTGTTGAAGCTCAAGCCCTTTCTGCCTGATCTGTTCGCGTGTCTCCGCACCGGATTGAGGAGCCAGAAGGAGTGCGGCCGCTGCGCCTACCAACCCGCCTACCAGAAAACCGGCGAAGAACGCCCCGATCTCGCCACCACTGTTGTTACTCATATTTCACCTCCGCTTTATTTGTTACTCTATCAGTTCGCCTATCCCGCGTATGATGCGCCGCAATCCGGCCAGATAACCTGACAACCTGATCACAGGTGAGACGACATTATGGCTGACAAACCGTGTGGTCCCGCGCACTGTCGCTACCGTCTCGTTGACTGCCTCCAACATCGGCCTGATCTCATCCCGCAGCAGCACTATCAGTGCCTGCATCTGAACCATCAGTATGATCAGCAGTATGCCGATCACCATGGTCTCGAAAGCGACGAAGATGAGGGCAGCATCCCGAAGCAGACTCACCACGACCTCGCCAGGACTGGGAGCGGCACCGGTCATCGCCGCACGGTAGGCGTCCATAGAGAGGATCACGAGCAATATGACGAGGCCCAAAAGTACCAGACCGGCTGCGGTAAATCCGATGATGAGTATGCGGCGAGCGCGCGTCTCTGCAACTGAATGTTCTCTGACTGGTGTTTTAGCTGCGCTCTCCGCCGGTTTAGAGGCTGCTTCGTTCATAGAAAACCCTCTCGCGTTGGGACCAGGGGGTAGAAAGTTGCTAAGCGGCTGGCCTGCCTGCGGCCTGTATGCCTGCCTGTACTCACACAGGCAGGATGATTATAGCACAGGTTACAGGGTATTGCAAATCACCCCGCCCCCCAGCACAACTTCCCCATCATACATGACCAGGAACTGCCCGGGCGTGATGTCCCTCTGGGGGGAATCAAAGTGTACGCAGGCTCTATCACCGTTCAGCGGGGTCACGGTGGCTTCTACCGTCCGCCCATGGTAGCGAATCTCGACCCCGGCACGGAATGGTGATGGAGGAGACGTGCCCGCGATGTAGTGGACATCCTCGACCAGGCATTCGTCCCGTCCCAACTCTTCGGCGGTACCTACGACCAGCGCATTCCCCGCCACATCGAGTGCCAGCACATACAGCGGCTTCGGGGAGGGAAGCCCCAGCCCTTTGCGCTGCCCGATGGTATAGGCAGGCAATCCATGGTGCTGACCAAGCACACGCCCAGAGGTGTCGCGGATGGGGCCTGGGCGGAACAGGTGAGGGGCATGCCGTGCCAGAAACTCCCGGTAATCAGCGGTGGCCATAAAACAGAGGTCCTGGCTCTCCGGCTGCTCTGCCACAGGCAATCCCCGCTGCCGGGCGATTTTACGCACCTCCTCTTTGGTAAGTTCGCCCAGCGGGAACAGGACGTGAGCCAGTTGTTCCTGTGTCAGGGTGTGAAGGAAATAGCTCTGATCTTTGCGGCGGTCTCGCCCGCGCAGGAGTTGATAACGGCCATCAACGTTGCGCACACGTGCATAATGGCCTGTGGCGATGAACTCCGCCCCCATCGCCATGGCCCGCTTCAGGAGGAAATCAAAACGGATGAGGCGATTACAATGCACGCATGGATTGGGTGTACGGCCGGCGGCGTACTCGGAGATGAAGTAACGCACCACCCCGGCCTCGAAGGGGAGTTCAGCATTGAGCAGGTAAAATGGGATGTCCAGCAGATCGGCTACGCGGCGGGCGCGCGCTACTGCTTCAGGCAGGCAGCAACGGTTCGGCCGCTGCGCCCCTTCCGCGTCCGTATCGGCCCACAGCCTCAGCATCACAGCGGCCACATCGTATCCCTGTTCGACCAGGAGGGCAGCAGCGACGGCGCTGTCCACACCGCCACTCAGGGCTACAAACACACGCTTTTTCTCATGCCCAGGCCGTGGTCCGATGATCTTCACCTCCGCAGACGTCTTACTATCCCTGGCAACACCTCCAGCACGCGTTCCACATCTTCCTCGCTGTTGTGGCGGCCCAATGTCAGGCGCAGGCTGCCGATGCTCCATTCTGGCGGCAGGCCCATTGCCAGCAGAGCAGGGGCAGGTTCCGGCTCTCCCTCGGCACAGGCGGCACCGGCGCTGGCAGCAATGCCCGCCAGGTCCAGGCCGATCACCACCGCCTCGCCCTCCACATTGAGGAAGGTAAAGCTGGCATGGTGGCACAGCCTCTCGGTGGGATGGCCGGTCAGCCGGCTGTCGGGGATGGAAGCCAGGACTCCCTCGATCAGCCGGTCGCGCAGGCGCCTCAGGCGCGCACATTCCGAGGGTCGCGCTTCTTCTGCCAGCCGCAATGCTGTCGCCAGCCCCACCGCTCCGGCAACGTTGACCGTGCCCGGCCTGCGCCCCCCTTCGTGCCGCCCGCCGGTGACAGGCGGTACGAGGGGGGTGGCACGCCGCACGTAGAGCAGGCCCACCCCTTTGGGGCCATAGAACTTGTGCGCAGACAGGGCCAGAAAGTCCACCCCCATCTCGTCCGGGTGCAGAGGCAACCTGCCGGCTGCCTGGACTGCATCGGTGTGGAAGAGCACACCCCGCTCCCGACACACGCGCCCGATCTCAGCCACGGGCTGCACCGTGCCGATTTCGTTGCTGGCCGTCATTATGCTGACCAGGACGGTATCCGGTCGGATGGCGGCTGCCACATCATCCGGATTGACGCGCCCGTACCCGTCCACCCGCAACCGCGTGACCTCGAAACCGAACATTTTCTGCAACTGGTCCACCGTATGTCCGACGGCCGGGTGCTCGATAGGGGTGGTGATGATATGGCCACCGCGTCCACTCCGGCGAGCTGCCCATGCTGCGCCACGCAGGGCCAGGTTATCGGCCTCGGTGCCAGAAGCAGTGAAAACAAGCTCGGTTGCCTGGCAACCCAGTATGTCAGCCACAGTCTGGCGGGCCTGTTCCAGAGCGGCTGCTGCCTCCTGTCCAAGGGCATGGACGGACTCGCTGTTCCCGAAGACCTGACTCCAGTATGGGGCCATCGCCTCTACAACCCGCGCGTCCACGGGGGTGGTAGCGGAATAGTCCATGTAAATGCGACGTGTGGGTGCGCTCATTTACCCTCAGGTCAAGGTGTCAAGGTGTAGACGAATGCCGTTCCGCTCATCCGGTGCGTACCTGAACCTCTGTTGCGGCCCGACCTGCATTGGGGATCGAGCCTTCAGCAGGACAACTGCGAGCAGTTGCCCTGCTGTCAGCCTTCAACTTGAGCGATGGCCTCGGCCGGGGAGACGCCGCCATAAACAACGCTCATTATCCCGGGCAGGTATCTGTCCATCATCAACACGTTGGTGTAGACCAGGGTTTTCACCATACCGGTCGTCAGTTGTCCACCCTCGACGTCTATGCTCGTCTTGTAGCGGATTTCTCCATCCGAGAAATCCATCTCGAAGTTCCCGATCACCAGGCCGTAGTTTGCCCGGGTAAGGTATTCGGCGGCGGCCGCTCTCTTGTTGGGAGGGACCTTGGAGTCCAGGATGGAGTAGAATATGAAGCGCTGTTTGTCCTCCTGAGTCTGTGCATAGCACATCCAGCTTCCGTTCTCGCCAGCGAATCCAAGTTGAAGGATGGACTTTCCTTCGAGCTGTCGGAAGTTCCAGTCATCCTCGCGGAAGAATCTGATGACTGTGTCCATAATGCTCTGGCGGCTCTCAAAGAGTGCTGACATTTGTTAACTCCTTTCGTGATCGTGCTTCGGGCTTCCGAAGTCTGAGATTCAGCCCGGCGGTGTGGTGCCGTCGGGCAGGATAGCGCCTTTAAGTGACCTGGCACGTCCCAGTTGTCTGCCAGAAAGTTCAGCGCCCCGCAAGTCAGTCTGATCGAGGGTCGCCATCCACAGGTCCGCACCACGCATATGCCCCCCGCGCAGGTTGGCGCCGGTGAGTATCGCTTCCCCCAGATCAGCCTCGATCAGGTCTACTCCCTCCATTCTGGCACCACTGAGGTCCGCTTTACGCAGGTCGGCGCCCTGGAGGATCGCTTCGTTCAGGATGGCTTCGCGCAGGTTAGCGCGGCGCAGGTCTGCGCCCTGAAGGATCGCCCGGCTGAGGTTGGCCTCGTTAAGATTGGCCTCGCGCAGGTTGGCGCCGAGCAGGTTGGCGCCGAGCAGATTGGCGCCGCTGAGGGCTGCGCCGCTCAGGTCAGCCCGGCTCAGGCCGCCCAGGTTGGCCCCGAGCAAATTGGCCAGGCTCAGATCGGCCCGGCTCAGGTCGGCTCCGATCAGATTTGCCCCGCTGAGGTCGGCATTGCTGATCTCCGCATCGGTCAGATTGGCTCTCCATAAAGCTGCGCCGCTCAAGATCGCATCGGTGAGATTGGCCCTCCATAAGTCTGCATCGAGGAGGTCAGCCCGGCTCAGGTTGGCCCCGGTCAGTATGGCCCGACGCAGCACCGCTTCCTGGAGGGTGGCCCGGTTCAGGTCGGCCTTGCTCAGATTGGCTCCACTGAGGTCAGCACGGCTGAGGTTGGCACGGCTCAGATCGGCTTCGCTCAGGTTGACGCCCCGCAGGTCGGTGGCAGAGAGATCAGCCCGGCTCAGGTTTGCCCCGCTCAGGTTCGACTCCCGCAGGTCTGCTCCGCTCAGGTCCAGACCACTCAGGTCCAGGCCGCTCAGGTCAAGCCCGCGCAGCCGGGGATGTGCACCGGCACCGACCAGCGCCAATATCAGTTCCTTACGGGTAAGCTCTGCCATAAGTTACCCTTCAGGACTTTTGAACACTCCTGCAAACCGCATTTCACTCTCTGGGGGCAACGACCGCGCTTAAGTAACATCCTCCTCTTCGGCGGTGACGTCACTGATAGGGAGGCTGATGTAGAAAGTGCTGCCCCGCCCCAGCTCGCTGTCTACCCACACCCTGCCGCCGTGTCGTTCAACGATGGACTTAACAATAGCCAGTCCCAGGCCGGTGCCCTGGATGTTGACAGTATCACGCCGCTTGACACGGTAGAACTTCTCGAAGAGGCGCACCTGATCCGCCGGGGCAATGCCAATGCCGGTGTCGGAGACACGAATGATGGCCTGATTATCGCGTATCGACAGGCCGACGGTGACGGTGCCACCGCTGGGGGTATATTTGATGGCGTTGTCCACCAGGTTGGTGATGGATTGGCGCAGGAGTGCCGCATCCCCCATGACAACGGCCATATCCTCAGCCGGCTCCATGCGCAGGGTCAGCCCCTTGGCGACTGCCCGCGCCCGCATCCCGTCCACGGCTTCGACAAGGATCACTCCAAGGTGACATGGCCTCTGCTCCAGGCCCACGCCGGCCTCGATGCGCCCCAGATCGAGCAGGTCATCTATCAGGTTGCTCATCTGCCCGACGCCATGGAGGATTTTTTCGACATACTCCCGCTGCTTCTCGTTAAGCTCACCGACCATAGGCAGCATGGTTGTGTAACCCCGCATAAAGGTCAGTGGTGCCCGCAGGTCGTGTGACACGGTGGCCACGAATTCCGATTTCAGCTCGTCGAGTTCTTTGAAGTGGGTGATGTCACGCATCACGACTACACGCCCCATTCTCTCGCCATCGGCGCTCAATATGACGGAAACGCTGGCATAGAAGGTGCGCCCGTCCGGGAGGGGCACTTCTTCGTTGCGCGCCTGATCTGGAGCGAGAGGTTCCGCAAGTAATCGGGCCAGCTTCGGCTCCAGCCCCACTTCGCTTACTTTTTGACCCACGACACCGTCGGCGGCAACCCCCAGTACCCTTTCGGCAGCCGGGTTGATCAGCAGGAGGCGGTCATCCCGGTCGGTGACCAGGACGGCATCGCTGGTGCTGGTGAGAATAGCGGCCAGACGGCGTCGGCCGCCCTCTGCGGACTGGAACAGGCGCGCGTTCTCCACCAGCACGGCAGTCTGGCTGGCAAGCGTGGAGAGCAGGTCAATCTCCGAGGCCTCGAACTGACGGGGGGAGTCATATCCCACCCACATTACTGCCGGTACCTGATCCTTGGTGCGCACCGGCAGCGCAATGACGGCTTTAATCGGCCCCGCCGCCAGCTCAGCGGGGATCAGGCTCCTGGCACGGGCCAGGTTTTCGATGATGAGCGGGGAGTCCATATTTCTGGCCGCTGTGGCAAGCAGCCGGTCAAGCGCGCCCAACCCTTCGCGTGGCTCGCCTCGTGCCATCACCATCTGAGGATCGCCGCTGGCTGAAAGGAGCACGATGTGTGCCACCTGGGCACGCGTGGCCTTGAGCGCGCCTTCAAGGATATAGGGCATGCCCTTGGGCAGCTCCAGGGTTGCGGATACCGCCTGGCTCACCTGGAGCAGCAATGAGAGGTCTTCCAGGCGGTCTTTCAGGCGCAGGCGCATGCCTTCAAAGGCATCTCCCACGCGCGCCACCTCGTCCTCGCCGGGCACATGGACTGCCTGATCCAGATCACCCTCGGCGATGCGGTCGGCTGCCGTGGCCAGTTGGGTGAGGGGACGCGTTACCAGGTTGGTCACAAATGGGATCACCACGACCAGCACCCCGCCCAGCAGGAGCTGGAGGCCCAACAGGGGTGTGGCGACCTGGGTGGCATGTTCGAGCACGACTTCGTAGGGCAACTGGATGACCACAGCCCAGGGATAGCCTTCGACAGGCAGGTAGTAGACCAGTTCGCGCGTATTGTCCTTACGGTTACGACTCTCGTAGGCGCAACCGGGTAACTCAATCTTCATGCAGGGGTGGTCTTCCTCAGTGCCCCAGTGCACAAGCAACATGCCGGGGTCGGTATGGGCGACAATCCGGCCTTCCATATCCACAAAGAAGCCCTTGCCGCGCGCTCTGGTCCACTGGAGGCTGGCCAGCGCCCGGTTCAATACCGGATTGTACTCGATTCTGGTACGTCCCAACAGGGCCCCGCGTAGCTCATGCGTCCCTTTATCCTCGACAGGCGACATAAAGGTCAGGATCACCTCCTGACGCCTGGAGTGGTGTACACTGCTTATCTGAGTGGCCCTGTCTTCAAGTACGCGTTGCAGACGCCACTGCTCCTCATCGGTCAGCTCGGGATCACCGGTCGGCGCGGGAGGGTACATCGCTATCGGCCGCCCCTCCACATCAAGCAGCATCAACTGGTCGAAGAAGACGACGGTACGCAGGTCGCTTTGCAGTACGGCCGTCAATAACGTGGGATCGCTCTGCAACAGGGCCTCGTCTCCGGCGAACTCTTCCAATAGCCCCTGGCCGGTGTGAATGAAATAGGGGATGTTTTCCGCAGCACTGTGGGCGTCTCTTGACATCTCGTCCACGGCGTCTACTATCGCCGTCTCCAGCGTTGTTTTAGTCATCGCGTAGATGAGGACGAGCGTCATTATCAAAATAAGGGGCACGAACAGGGAGAGCAGGCGACGGTTCAGTGTGCGCGCGTAAGGCGGGTAACGATACACTGCGTGCACGGGACGAAGGCGCGGCAGAGCCAGGTAGACGAGCTGGATGAGGATAGAGGCGACGAGGCTCTCCAGTAGCGCAGCGCCCAGATAGGCTCTCGCCAGCGTGACCGCGTAATCCAGAGCTGCCACGCCTGCGTTGAAAGTCTGAGCGAGCAGTGAGAGCAGGCGCAACAGCGAGGTCAGCAGCACGACTGCAGGGCCGGCAATGAGGGGTTGCCGCACCATCGAGGGCAACCGTCCTCGATAGTCCTGACGCAGGAATGAGCCGAGCACAGCCCCGAAGAAAGCAAAGTAGAAGGGATCCAATATACCACCGCCGGTCATCCCGGCCCGCAGGAACCCGCAGACCGCCCCGATCAACAAAGCCGGTCCTCCTCCCAACCATGCCCCGCTCACAAACAGTGGTAAACTGCCCAGTAAAGGCGCCTGTGGTGTGGGGGGCAGGAGAGGCACCCCGGGGAACGGCGGCAGGTCGAGACCTGGAAAGGAGACAACCAGCAGGTGATTCAGGATTAGTGGACTGCACAGGAGGGCTGCGAACAACAGGAGGCGACGCCACGCCAGCCTGATGAAATCATTTCTGCGGTGCCACAGGAATACCAGAGCGGCCAGCACGTAAACGGAGAGGAGCAGATACTCCCATCCGCCGGGCGGCAGAAAACCCAGTCCCCTCCAGGGTATCCAGGGCTCGAATTTCATTTGAGTGCTCTTCCCTCAGAACTACACATGGCTATTCTTGCCACAGTTGCCCTGATGAATTATAGCACACGCAATACAGCATGCAAATGAAACAGTCAGCTCTGAGTTCAGTTAAGGCGCCGGAGCAGAGGCTTCGGCAGTATTTTCCGCCTGAGGGCCTGGTGCCAGCAGGTCGGTCGTGACGATGTCTGGCGCGGTCTGGAGAGCGGTCCGGGCCGGGTGGATGCAAAAACCGGATGCCTGGAGCCAGGCGTGGTGGGCGCCGGCGTTGAAAGCAGGCATCGCCCGTGTGCGTGAATTGACGAAACATCCATATCCTGTAAAATGTTATCTGTGCCCGCCGGACTACAGTCTGGCGGGTCGAAGGAAGCCATTTGCGGGTGTCTCAGTGTAGCCAGCGTTTGCAGGTAACTATTCACGCCGATTGAAAATCGTCCTCCCTGGGCACTTCGCGCCGGTTGTCGGCCTTCGCCGATAACCCATATGTGCTCGTCTGAGAGACCTGGTCGGCGAAGGCCGACCAAAGGCCTGCGGCCCAAGAAGGGTGACTATTCACGCCGATTGAAAATCGTCCTCCCTGGGCACTTCGTGCCAGTTGTCGGCCTTCGCCGATAACCCATATGTGCTCGTCTGAGAGACCTGGTCGGCGAAGGCCGACCAAAGGCCTGCGGCCCAAAAGGGTGTACGGGCGAGGCGCGCCTCGCCCCCTACAGTCACCGCCTGAATAGTCCAGTATACAAGTCCAGTATACAAGTATACAAGTATCTGCCTCGTGCGGACTGTGGTCCGCACGGCACTGCATGGACAGGCTGAGCAGTTACTTAAAATGTTATCCGAATGCTCGCCTGGGGAGACAATCGCGCCGGAAAACCCGTAACCAGGTGTCGCTGCCGGGGTTTTATACTATGATACTGATAGAATCCTGGGGATCGTTCATTCCCTCCGTGAAATTGGTTTACACCAGGGGCGCAGCGTGCTGCGCCCCTACCGTGACCAATGGTCGGTCTGCGCCGACCGGAGGCCTCGGTGCAGACCGACGCCCGGCGCAAAGCGCCCGGGGGGGACGATGCCAATCGCCTGAATAGCTACGTGTCATTTTCAGGAGGTGTAATGGGATACCGTTGTGTAGTACTGGTTAAGCAGGTGCCAGATACCGCTAACATCAGTGGCCAGGCTATGAAAGAGGACGGCACCGTGAATCGGGCTGCTTTGCCCGCCATCTTTAACCCGGATGACCTGTATGCGCTGGAAATGGCGCTTCAGGTGAAGGAACAACACGGGGGCGAGGTCACTGTCTTGACGATGGGGCCCCCTAGGGCTGCGGACGTGTTACGCGACGCTCTCTACCGCGGCGCTGACCGGTGCATCTTGTTGACCGACCGCAAGTTTGCCGGAGCGGACACGTTAGCCACCTCTTACACGCTCAAGTGCGCTATCGAACGGTTGGGTGGCCACGATCTGGTCTTTTGCGGACGCCAGGCGATAGATGGCGATACCGCCCAGGTAGGACCCCAGGTCGCCGAGAAACTGGGGATTCCACAGATCACCTATGCGGAGGAGATCCTCTCCCTCCACGATCACGAGATCGCCGTACGACGCGCTTTGCCCAATGGCCGGGAGACGGTCAAATGCACCCTTCCCTGCCTGCTGACCGTTGTCGGGTCGGCTAACCGACCACGCCCCCCCTCTGCCCGCAGAATGATCACCTGTAAACTGGCAGCCACCCCTCTCGAGTACCCCGAGTTGTTGAAGAAGTGGCCTGAGTTCGGGACCGAGGAAGAACTGGACCGCTATCTGGGCGAGCGTGGTCTGCGCATACCGGTGTGGAACGCGGCGGACATCGGTGCGGCTGAGGACAGGGTCGGGCTTGCCGGTTCACCGACCCGGGTACTTAAGATTGATTACGTTGTGCTCGAGGCCAGGGAGAGTAAGGAGGTGCCCGCCACTCCTGAAGGAATCTTCTCTCTGATCCGTGAGCTGGTACAGGACTATATCTTGTGAGGGGGGGTACGCAGCATATGGAAAAGCGCAAAGAAGTGTGGGTATTTATCGAGCAGGAGGAGGGCTGCATTGCACCTGTCAGCCTGGAGTTGCTCTCTAAGGCGCGGGAGCTGGCCGATCGCCTGAACGGCCGGGTGTGCGCCCTGCTGCTCGGCCATCAGGTCGCCGATCTGGCCGACCTTACCATCCACTACGGGGCCGATGTTGTGCTGCTGGCCGATCACCCTGAGCTGGCGGTTTACCGGACTCTACCCTACGCCAGGGTAGCCCTGGACCTGTTGCGCGAGCGTGAGCCATACATATTCCTTCTGGGAGCCACGCCGATCGGCCGGGATCTGGCGCCGCGCATCGCCAGCGCAGCGCGGGCGGGTCTAACCGCCGATTGCACCGGACTTCAGATCGGCGATTTTGAGAACAGGGGCAAACGCTATACCGACCTGCTGTACCAGATCAGGCCTGCCTTTGGGGGCAACGTCATCGCTACCATCGTCAACCCGGAGACACGCCCCCAGATGGCGACGGTGCGCGAGGGAGTGATGCGGCTGGACGACCCGGACAACAACCGGACGGGTGAGATCGTGCGGGTGGAGCCGCATTTCGACGAGGCTGACCTGGCATTACAGGTGGTGAAGCGAGAAATGCGCCCGCCAGCCTGCAATCTCAGAAATGCCTCCATCGTCGTGGCCGGTGGGGCGGGAGTAGGCTGCAAGGAGAACTTCCAGCTTATCTACGAGCTGGCACGAGTGCTTGGTGGGGAGGTGGGAGCATCACGCGCTGCTGTGGATGCCGGCTTTATCTCCCACGAACACCAGGTCGGGCAGACGGGCGTCACCGTGCGTCCGAAGCTGTATATCGCCTGTGGCATCTCCGGCGCGGTGCAGCACCGTGCCGGCATGGACCAGTCGGCCAAGATCATTGCCATCAACACCGATCCGGATGCTCCTATCTTTCGTATCGCTCACTACAGGATCGTAGGGGACCTCAGAGAAGTCATCCCTATGATGATCCGCGCCTATAGAGAACTTTCCAGGTAAGGGAGGCCACATGCCGGAAAACTTCTTCACCGATAACCCGGATCTCCAGTTCCGTTTCGAGCGGCTCGATCTGGGCGAGATCGTTGACGCCCTTGAGGAAGGCTACACGGCACATGCGCATTATCCCACTGCCCCGCGCCACTATGCTGATGCCAGAGATAACTACCGGCTGATTCTTGAGTTGCTGGGTGAGATCTGCGCCACTCATATCGCTCCCAGGGCAGCAGAGGCGGATGTGCAGGGGGCCAGCTTCTGTAATGGGCAGGTTATCTACGCCGATGCCACCCGGGAGGCACTGGAACTGCTGCGCCAGGCCGAGCTGATGGGCGCGATGCTGCCATGGAAATACGGTGGTTTGAATCTGCCGGAGAGCATATTCCAGATGATGGTCGAGATTATCTCCCGCGCTGATGCCGGTCTGATGACCATCTTCGGCCTCCAGGAAATCTCGGCGGCCATCAACGAGTTTGGAGATGATGAGATCAAAGCCCGCGTGCTGCCCAGATTTGCCCGGGGTGAGGTGACCGGCGCGATGGTGCTCACGGAACCGGATGCCGGCTCTGACCTCGGTGCAGTGCGGACGCGTGCTACTTATGAGGCGGAAACCGGCTTGTGGCGTCTCAACGGTGTCAAGCGTTTCATCACCAATGGCTGCGCCGATGTGATGCTGGTGCTGGCCCGTTCAGAAGAAGGGAGCGATGATGCGCGGGGACTGTCTCTCTTTCTGGTGGAGGCGGATGAGAGTGTGCGCGTGCGCCGCATCGAGAACAAAATGGGTCTCCACGCCTCTCCCACGTGCGAGTTGCAATTTACCAACTCCCCGGCCCGTCTGATCGGTAAACGGCGCTTTGGCCTTATCCGCTACGCAATGAGCCTGATGAATGGGGCGCGACTGGCTGTCGCAGCCCAGGCAGTGGGTATCGCGGAGGCGGCTTACCGGGAAGCTCAACGGTACGCCAGACAGCGTGTCCAGTTCGGCCAGCCGATCAGTACACTGCCGGCCGTATCTCGTATGCTGCTTGCGATGCGCATTGAGATCGAGGCGGCGCGCGCGCTCGTTTGCGAAACAGCTCGCTGGGTGGACCTGCGGAAGATTTACGAACACCGTGATGACCTGGATGCAGCCGGGCGCCAGCGGCTTAAGTCCATCACCCGGATTACCGACGTGTTAACCCCGCTGGTAAAATATTACGCGACGGAGATGGCCAATCGCGTGTGTAACCAGGCGCTACAGGTGCACGGCGGCGCCGGGTACATGCGCGAGTTCAATGTGGAACGCCACTTCCGGGATGTACGTGTCACCAACATCTATGAGGGCACCAGTCAGCTCCAGGTGGTGGCGGCCATAGGCGGTTTGCTGGGACACGCGTTGGATGACCTGTTCAGTGACTGGGCAGCCCGGGATTACGGGAGCGAAACGGCTCTCAAGAAAGAAATAGAACAGGCCACGGCGCTGTTGAACCGTTGCATTGATCACCTGAGAGAACAGGAGCGAGCAGTGATTGACTACTATGCTGTGGACCTGGTGGACCTGGCAGCTTACGTTGTCAACGGCTGGCTGATGTTACTTGACGCCAGGCATACAGAGGAGAAGCGCAGGATGGCGCACCTGTACTTAGCCGAAATGCTGCCCCGGATACACGGTAAGGTCGCTGCCCTCCAGGTCGCCGACCCCACTCCCCTCCAGGTGGCCGGTCTTATTTGACATCACCCCGAGTTTGCCCGATAATTATCCAGTGAAACAGGGGGCGAGTCCACGACTCGCCCCATTGCATCAATTTCATATACACGCTTAACCTCTGGCGGTGTGCTGGATTATGTGTGCTTGCCTTGCCAGGTCCTCCAGGTGGGCTGGAGAGCCTGTCCTATAACTGACTGGCGCGAAGCACCCGCAGAGGGCGTTCCATCAGACCTGACAGTGCAGGTTACACCATCAGGAATTGCGGCATGAAATCCGCTCCCGTTTACACTCTGCGTGGTGCGGAGGTTTATCAGGCGCTGGATACCTCCCGCGATGGTCTGACCTCTGCCGAGGCGCGCAGGCGTCTGGCGCTCTACGGGCCGAACGTCCTGAGCGAACTCCAGAGTACTACCCCCCTGTGGCGCAAATTCATCAGCTATGTGGAGCATCCCATGGCTCTGCTCTTGCTGGTGGCTGGGGGGCTCGCGTTCCTGGCCGCCCGACCGGCCTTGGGAGCGGTTATCTGGTGCATCGTACTGATCAATGCTGCCTTCTCTCTATGGCAGGAACATCGCGCCGAAATGGCTGTAGCAACGCTCAGAAAGGTTTTGCCCATATATGCGCGTGTAGTCCGCATTGGTGATGACGGCGTCTCCCAGGAGATACATATACCTGCCGATGAAGTTGTCCCAGGGGATCTGTTGTTATTGAACGAAGGAGAGCATATCCCAGCCGATGCCCGCGTCATAGAAGAGCATGGCCTGCGTATCAATCAGGCAGTGCTGACCGGTGGCGCCGTCCCAATGCGCAAAACGGCGGAGGCCTCGCTCAGTGAAGGGATCACCGAGCTGGAACGCCCCAACCTGGTTTTTGCAGGCACCTCGGTCGTCTCAGGGTGTGGCCGGGCCGTGGTCTTCGCCACCGGCATGTCCACCCAACTGGGACGGATCGCCCGGCTCAGCCAGGCCGTCAGGGAACCGCCCAGCTCGCTCTACCAGGAGATTTACCATCTCGCGCGTATCATCTCTGTGGTGGCTATCGCTGGCGGGTTGATCATTTTTGTGGTCAGTTTAAGAGATATAGGCATGCCGGCGGCCAGTGCGTTCCTCTTCGCTATCGGCATTATGGTTGCCATCACACCGGAGGGGCTTTTGCCTACGGTGACCCTCTCACTGGCAATGGCCGTGCAGCGGCTGGCGCGCCTGGGAGTCCTGGTCAAAAAGCCAGCAGTGGTGGACACGTTGGGTAAGACCTCGGTGCTGTGCATTGACAAAAGCGGCACGCTGACCCGGAACCAGATGACCGTCTGCAAGGTCTGGACGGGTGGGCAGGAGTTTGAAGTATCTGGCGCCGGCTATGACCCTGCCGGCACGTTCTCCCCTGCCTGTGCTCTTCCGGCCGAAGGCGATCTTGCCGCACTGCTGATCGCTGCCGAGCGCTGCAATAACTCGCGTTTGATACCACCATCGCCTGAACGGCCCAGATGGGGTTACCTGGGCGATCAGACCGAGGCAGCGCTGCGTGTGCTGGCACTTAAGGGATGCCTGGATACGGAAATGTTGGAGCGGACCTATCCGCGTATCCATGAACTCCCTTTTGACGCGCGGCGCAAGCTGATGACAACGATTCACCGCGACGGTTCCTCCGGCACCGGCTCCAACACTTCAATCGCGTTTGTCAAAGGCGCGCCACGCGAAGTGCTGCAGCGTTGCTCCCATATTCTTGTGAACGGCACTGTCCGCCCACTTGACGACGCCGCGCGTGCCAGGATACTGGCCATCAATGATGAGTACGCCAGGAACGCGCTGCGCGTGCTGGCGTTGGCCCGCCGCACGCTGGGGGATATTGCCGTGCCTCGTGCAGATTCCTGCGCACCGGAGCAGGTAGAGAGGGATTTAACCTTTCTGGGCCTGGTGGCCATGACCGATCCGCCGCGTCCGGAGGTGGCCAGAGCAGTGCAGAAGTGTCACGACGCCGGGATCCGCCTGATAATGGTCACCGGCGATTACGGCCTGACGGCTGAATCACTTGCCAGGCGGGTAGGTATACTCCCCGTTGGTACACGCCCGCGTATCGTCAACGGCACTGATCTGGAGTCCATGAGTAACGATGAATTGCGGGCCATGCTTGAGGGAATGGATATTACTCCTGTCATCTTTGCCCGGATGGCCCCTGAGCATAAAATGTGCCTCGTCTCCGCTTTACAGGCACTCGGTGAAGTGGTGGCGGTCATCGGCGATGGCGTAAACGACGCTCCTGCCCTGCGCAAATCCGATGCAGGTATTGCGATGGGCACAAGTGGCACCTATGCAGCCAGAGAGGCTGCGGATATTATCCTCACCAACGATGACTTCGCCGCCGTTGTCGAAGCCATAGCAGAGGGACGCGCCGTTTACGAAAATATTCGCAAGTTTATTACCTATATCCTGATCAGTAATATCGCAGAGATCATGCCCTTCATCCTGCGGGTATTATCAGGTCTCCCGCTGGCACTGACCGTCCCTCAGATTCTGGCGGTGGACCTGGGCACCGATCTGCTGCCGGCCCTGGCATTGAGTACCGAGCCTCCGGAGCCAGATGTGATGATACGCCCGCCGCGCCGTCGTAGATCAGCTTTGCTCGACAGGGGCCTGGTGATGCGTGTGCTGGGGTTGGGTGCTCTCGAGACGGCACTCTGCTATGCTGGCTTCCTGTGGGTGTTCTACGCTGCAGGATACACCGATCTGCGGGACTTTCTGCTCATAGACCTGCTCCCCTTTTCTGCCCGTTTGACGACGAGGGAGGGTATGGTTTATGCTCTGGCCACAACGGTATTCCACGCCGGTCTGGTGACCGCCCAGGTGGGGAGCGTACTTGCCTGCCGGCGCATGACCTCAGATGGTGCCGGCGGCTGGATCAGAAATCGCATCCTGAGGATCGGGATCGCAGTTGAGCTCCTACTCATACTGTTGCTGATCTACTTTCCTCCTCTGGCAGTGGTATTCGAACATCAGCCCATACCATGGTTCTGGTGGAGCTGGTTGATTCTGTATGCCCCCCTCCTGTACGGCCTGGACCGGGTCTTCAAAAAGATATTGTCAGGGATGAAGCGTCAGGAGGCCAGATTATGAAAATTGTTGTTATGGGCTGCGGCAGGGTGGGTGAACAGCTATCTCGTATCCTGGCCGATGAAGGGCATGACGTGGTCGTAATTGACTACAATCCCGTGGCGCTGGAGCGCCTGGGGCCAGGTTTCAAAGGACGGACAGTGCTGGGCGTGGGCTTTGACCGCGAAGTGCTGATCAAAGCCGGCATCGAGCAAGCTGACGCCTTCGCTGCGACCAGCTCCTCGGACAATGCCAACATCATCGCGGCCCGTATCGCCCGCCATATTTTCCACGTACCGCGTGTGGTGGTCCGGCTCTACGACCCACGACGGGCGGATATCTACCGTCGGCTGGGGCTGGTAACCATCTGCTCGACGACCTGGGGTGCGGAGCGCATCCGCGAACTGCTTACGCATACCGGGCTGGACCCGGTGATGACATTCGGCAACGGGGAGGTTTCACTGCTGGCACTCGAGGCACCACTCCACCTGGTAGGGAGGCAGGTACGGGACATTACGGTGCCAAATGAGATCAGCGTGGTCGTGATTACCAGGCAGGGAGGGGCTATGCTCCCGACACTGGGCACGGAGTTTCAGGCAGGGGATCTCATCTACCTGGCAGTGCTGGCCTCGGCGATGGAACGGGCTGAGGCACTGCTGGGCCTGAGCACAGGGGGATGAGCATGTTTGTGGTCATTGTAGGGGGTGGCAAGACAGGCTCGCGCCTGGCAAGAATACTCTTGAGCCGCAATTATCGGGTCAGGGTGATCGAGCATCGCCGGGAGGTGCTGGAGCGCCTGAAAAAAGAGCTGCCGGCGGACGCGATCATGGCCGGGGATGGCAGCTCACCGGGCGTGCTGGAGCAGGTTGGCATTGTGCAGGCCGACGCACTCGCTGCGGTCACAGGAGACGATGAGACCAATCTGGTGGTGACAACACTCGCGCGCTTCGAGTTCAACGTCCCCTTTATCGTCGCCCGCGTGAACAATCCACTCAACGCCTGGCTCTTCACGAAGGAGATGGGAGTGGACCTGGCCTTCGATCAGGCCGAACTTATCGCACGCATGATCGAGGAGGAGTTGCTGCTGGGCGACATAGCGACGGTGCTCAGGCTGCACGGTGGACAGGTATCACTGGTCAGAAAGAGAGTGCATCCCAACTCACCGGTGGCAGGCAAGGCTTTACGTGAGCTGACACTGCCCCAGGACTGTACGCTGGCAGTGGTGATCCGGGGTGAGGAGGTCATTGTGCCACGTGGGGAGACACGCCTGGAAGTCAACGACCAGGTGTTGGCGGTTGTGCACAACACATGTCTGCCCCTGCTGTCCGCCCTTTTCGGCAATGTCTAGAGGCTGCCGGAGAGGCGTGGTCTGGCCCCTTATGGGCGAGGAAAGCGGGGATGATTCATAATTGGTTGACACCTCGAGTTACGCGCCGGACGCTGCCCGATTGAAATCGGCCTGTTGCGCCCCAGGTGTAAGCCAATTTCACGGGGAAAACGAACCATCCCTGTAACTGCCTGCCCGGTTGGCCTGCCGCTATGCGTTGATCGGGAATCAGCCTCCCCGGGCACGCTGTGTCGGGCGTTGGCCCGCGCCTGCGCCTCCGGTCGGCGCAGGCCGACCGCAGGCCGCAGGCCTGTGGCGGGCGACTTTAGTCGGCTTTCCATTGTGTGCAAAGTCGGGCAGAAAACCTGGCTGAATCCTCCGCTCTGGCACCTTAGTCAGACCGGCCACACAGGTATGGATACCCCCTACTGATAGCGGCACTCGTTCTGCACGACCCACATGAACCAGCGCATGCGTCCGACGCCCGTGCCGGCTGCGAGCGAACCGGCAGTCGTGACACACAAACCACCGGTCGCGCCGGCCTTTCTGAAATCGTCAATCACACGCTGGCGGATCTCCTCTGGGCTGCCGTTGCGCAGCAGAAGGGGAGGCATATGCCCATAAATGTAAGCGTCGGGCATCTTTTCACGGATGAGGGCCACGTCTACCTCCGGGCCGTAGTTGACCTCACGTATGCCCAGTTCATACTGCTGATCCAGCAGGTGGGCCATCGCGCTATCGGAATGTTGATAGCGACGTGCGTTGCCGGGTGCCAGAGCTTCGAGCACCCTTTGGAGCACCGGGAAACAGTACTCGCGGTAAAGCGCCGGGCTGAACAGCGCACAGTTGTCGTCGGTGATCCACCATCCGGGCTGATTGTTGCCACTGAACTCGCGCAGGATGAGGTTGTGCTCGACCATTTTCTCGGCCAGGATGTCGCGGAAGCGGGCCACCAGCTCGGGATAATCGTAGCACCAGAGCAGGAGCCTGGTTGGCTCGATTACCGAGGTCATAATGGTCGCCGGGCCTCGGCTGCCTGTGCCCAGCAAGGGCAACGGCTTGCCCTCTGCTTTGCGCCGTTCCCATTCCTCCAGGTATTCGTCCGGCAGGCTCCACAAGCGCAGGTCGGTGCGCCACGCCTGGTCGAGGATTCTGGAAAACTCGGCCGGATCGTCCGTGACCGGCGTTAACCAGGGAGTAGCCCCTTCGGTATAGCGGAAATTGCACCCGAAGAGGTTTTCGATACGCCGTGGCTCATGCTCCCACGTGTCCTCGCTTAAGAATGCCTGCCCAACGTACTTGAGGGTGATCTCGTTGGCCTGTCTGTGCAACTCATCGCGATAGGCCTTGTCCTGGTAGTAACGGAGCGTAGAGGGGACGCTCAGAAACTCGAAGAGCCAGTGGTCGTCGGGCGAAAAGGAAAGCGCACAACGAGGTTTGTCAGTCGTGAAATCGTGGCAAAGCGCGTTTTCCTCCCAGAACTCTTTAACATCTAACTCCTGAGTCAAATCTAAAAACTCTTGCTCAATGATCGCCATATACCGCTCCTCATGTCTGTCACATCGTGGCGGTGTGATTTGTATACCGCCCTGTGCCCGCCCGGGTGACTGCTGGCGGCGGGTTATGACCCGCCTGGCACGTTATGACCCGCCTGGTACGTTATGACCCACTATTGCTCCAATCTCTTCTGATCTCCTGCTCCCCTTCCAGTTGCTGTCGCCAGGCCAGCTCCGAGGACCGGTTACTTCATATTATACCGGCAGTTAGGCAATCAGCAATCAGCGATCAGCCCAAGACTTGACAGGTCGCGGCGTCTGTGGTATTATATGACTGGTCATATATCATACCAGTCATCTAACCGGAGGCGCGATGTCCCTGGAACATGCCATTCTCGGTTTCCTGAATTACGCCCCGATGACTGGCTACGACCTGAGGAAGGCCTTTGACACGTCCGTGCGGCACTTCTGGCCCGCCGACCAGGCC
>Ga0209227_1000359_pt1 | contig 39798 bp, 24 predicted proteins | sample YNPBryantNP2012_FD_185815 | JGI IMG/M metagenome (GOLD analysis project Ga0209227, IMG submission 185815) | Anoxygenic and chlorotrophic microbial mat microbial communities from Yellowstone National Park, USA - YNP Bryant NP 2012 (SPAdes)... ...
GTGGGCACACCGGTTCCATCTTCCACCACCTGGGTGGTGCTGCAGGTGGGGCCTGCGACCGGGACCCCGCTTCCCACCGACACGGTGCCGCCGGGGCATCCAACTTCGACCCCCCTTCCCACCGACAAGGTGCCGCCGGGACATCCCACTTCGACCCCCCGCCCGACAAGCACGCCTAAGACCACGCCCTCGCCCACCGAAACCACCAGCCCGATCCCCGCCGGACAGCCCAGGCTCATCTCGCCGGAGGCAGGGACAACGACCGGCAACCCGGTCTCCTTCCGTTGGGAGGGGCGGCTGAGCCCGGGGCAGGCCTATCGGGTGGTGGCCTACCACCCCCAAAGCGGGGAGCAGGTCACCTCTCCTCAAATTATGGACTCACGGTGGGAGACGCATCTCCCCGCTGCGCGTGTCGGGGAGTGGCGCTGGTATGTCGAGGTGGTGGAGGGAGGGCGGACGATCGCCCGCTCCGCCGAGGGGATGTTCTGGTTCGAGCCGGTCAGAGTAGAGCCGGGAACTCCGCCGACGCCGACGCCGACGCCGGCGCCGCGCGAATAGGCCGGAGCAGTGTGGTGGTACGGGCCATCCGGATTGAGGTGGCCTGCTTATCCGAAAGCAGGGCCAACACTCTTTTCAAACGATGAGCCGGAGGAGAGGCTGCAGCCGGATTTCCGTCTGAAGGCTTGATTCCCGAGCGTTATGAGCAGGGCAGCCTTTTCCGGGTTGTCCAGGGGGGCGGGGGAGCCCGCTCCGCAGTTTTTGGGGCAGGAAATGGTACACGCATCGCGTGATATGCAGTTGGCGCTTTTGATGGGGCGCTATCAGGTGCTCCGCCCGTTGGGAGCAGGGGGGATGGGCACGCTTTTTCTGGCCCGTGACCCGGGGGCGGGTTGTGACCCGCGCCGCACGTTTGGTCGTGCCCGCCGGCCTTCGACCCGGACTGTATCCGGCAGGCACAGGCTGAATAGGTACCAAACAAGTACATCAGGAGGTGATAGCTGATGGACCATCGCACATCATACTGGCATCTGGCATTGGCGGCTATTCTATCCCTGGCAGCCACTGCGCTGCTTCTATTACTGCTATTGCCGGGGGTGCACACCCAGGCAGCCGCTGCCCCGGCACTACCCGTACAGGAATACGGCGTGCAACTTTCGCCGGGCACCATCATAACCACCGGCCCGGGCACCGTGGTCACTTTCACCAACATCATCACCAACGTCGGCCAGCGCACCGATACCTTCACACTGACGGCCACCCCGCCGGCAGGCTGGGAGTATGCGCTCGGCTCCAACCCGCCGGGCACATTGGGACTTCCATCGTTATTGTTATCACTGGGGAGTGGCCAGACCGGCACGCTGGTCCTCACCCTGACCGTGCCGCCTAACCAGCGGCCGGGGAGCTACACCGCGGTGCTCACCGCCACATCGCAGATGAGTCAGGGCGTCTTCGCCGCCGTCAGCGATACTGTGGTTGTCAGCCCTATCGAGCGCGTGCGAATTTCGCCGGGCATCACTACAGCCACCGACCCGGGCACCGTGGTTACCTTCACCCACACCATCACCAACGTCGGCCAGCGCACCGATACCTTCACACTGACGGCCACCCCGCCGGCAGGCTGGGGATATGCGCTTGGCTCCAACCCGCCGGGCACATTGGGACTTCCATCGTTATTGTTATCACTGGGGAGTGGCCAGACCGGCACGCTGGTCCTCACCCTGACCGTGCCGCCTAACCAGCGGCCGGGGAGCTACACCGCGGTGCTCACCGCCACGCCGCAGAGCGATCAGGGAGCCACCGCTATCGTCAGTAATACCGTGGTGGTCAACCCTATTGAACGTGTGCAACTCTCACCGGGCACCACAAAGAGGGTTGATCCAGGCGCCGCGGTCACTTTCACCCACCTCATCACTAACGTTGGCCAGCTCACCGATACCTTCACACTGACGGCCACCCCGCCGGCGCGATGGACCCTGTCTATGAAGCCCCTCACGCTGACACTGAGGAACGGCCAGGCCGGCACGCTGGTCCTCACCCTGACCGTGCCGCAAAACGCAAGGGGAGGATTCCATACCCTGATACTCACGGCCACCCCCTCCAGCGACCCGGGTGCTGGCCGCGCCGTAACCGACACCGTCCACGTGACCTCGTACATATACCTGCCGCTGGTGATGCGCAACTATCCGCCTGTGCCCGCAGGCACGATCACCATCGAGTCAGGCAAATCCACCGTATACAGATCAAACGTGACCCTGATGCTTTCAGCCTCCATCACCGGCGATCAGGTAGCATCTATGTCTTTCAGCAACGACGCTCAGGAGTGGAGTGATTGGGAGCCTTACGCCACAACAAAGTCCTGGGATTTGGCGTCCGGGATCAGCGGCCTGAGAACTGTGTATGCCCGGTTCAAAGGGGCGAAGGGCGGTATTTCGATCCCCGTTTACGACACCATCTACCTGGCCTGGGATGGCGACTTTGAGCAGGGCTGGGGGACATACTGGTCCCGCGGACAGGGTGGCTTCAGCGGACACGGCACAGGACTGCCACAGAGCATTGTCCAGTTTGATGGGAACAACCGGGTATTGCTTGGCACCACCACAGGCCAGAACGGCGCACTCCCTGTGGGATACGGTTACATCTCACAGCAGTATCAGGTGCCGGCAAACGGACGGCTGCGCTTCAGGTACCGGGTCCATTCGTGGGATACAATTTTAGGGACAGCTAGCAGATTGTACTATGACTCCTTCGAATTCTCCGTCAACCGGGCTCCCTGGGAGATCACCGACGCCGAGCGCAACGCCCGGGGGTGCAACGATCAGAACAAATTGAACCCTGATCAGACGACGCTGACGCCATCTGCAGGAGGGCTCGTCTTCTGCGGAGGACAAGTGGTGGCCGCCCAGAACCTGCCGAGGGAATGGGATTCCGGCTGGCGGACGGTCACGGTTGACCTGGGCGCTTTTTCCGGCACAACCGTCACGCTGTATATGGCCGTCTGGAGCCGTGAATACGAGCCTGATTTTTACAACGACCGGGCTTACTACAACACTTACGCCTATGTGGACGACGTGGAAGTGTGGCAAGGACCATAGCGGTTGCCAGGCCGCGGGCAGCCGGGGTATGCCTCTCCGGCTACCTCTGAGACACACACCAGGAGGATAAAAACCATGCCAGTATGTCCGAATTGCGGTGCTCAACAAATTGATGGAGCCATCTTTTGCGATGAGTGCGGGACAAGGCTGGTGGCAGCGCCGCCTTCGGTCCAGCCCGCGCCCACGGTGGTGGCGGCGCGGTGCCCATCCTGCGGCGCGCCGGTTATGCCAGGCGAGAAGTTCTGTCAGAATTGCGGCACGGCACTGGGCGGGGTAGCTCCTGCCCCAGCACAGCCTGTTCCTCATCACGCGCCTCCCGCCCCCCCGGGAGCGCTGGTCTGCCCAAATTGTGGTACGTCTCTGGAGCCCGGCAGCATGTTCTGTGATATGTGCGGTGCTTCGCTCACCGGTGCTGCTCCCCCATTCGCGGCTGCGCCTCAGGTCGAATACCCGCCACCGGTGGCCGCTCCACCCGTCGGCGTTGGAGGTTTACATGGTCGCCTGGTAGTCCAGAGCACCAACGCAGCCATCCCCTTCCCGCCCGGCCGGAGCGAGATCATCATCGGGCGGGAGGACCCGGTCAACAACATCTTCCCGGACATTGACCTGACCGATCACGGTGGAGACGAGGGCGGCGTGTCCCGCCGTCACGCCCGCATCTACATGCGGGGAGAGCAGTTCTTCATCGAGGACCTGAACAGCACCAACTATACCTATGTCAATCAGGAGAAACTCACACCCGGCCAGCCCCATCCGCTCAACAACGGGGACGAGATACGGCTGGGCAAGGTAAGGCTGAACTTTTATGCGTGAGGTGTAAGATGACGCTCCAACCAGACCAGGTGCTTCAGGATCGGTACCGTATCATCTCCGTGCTGGGTGAGGGCGGCATGGCGGTGGTCTACCGCGCGGTGGATACCAGGTTAGACGTCCACGTAGCGATCAAAGAGATGATCCCCCAACCTGGTCTGGATGCCCATATGCTGGCCCAGTTGCGCCAACAGTTCCAGAAGGAAGCTTACACCCTGGCACGCCTGGATCATCCCCATCTGGTGCGCGTGACGGATTTCTTTTCCTGGCGCGGCTCCGAATACCTGGTGATGAACTTCGTCACGGGCGAAAGCCTGGCCGAGAGGATCGAGCGCGAAGGCCCCCAGCCTGAGGCACAGGTGCTGGTGTGGGCCGGCCAGTTGCTGGATGCACTTGCCTACTGCCATGCCCAGGGCGTGCTGCATCGCGACGTAAAGCCTCAGAACGTGATCATCCGCCCGGACGGACGGGTAGTGCTTGTGGATTTCGGGCTGGTCAAGTTGTGGGACCCAAGCGACCCGCACACCAAGACTACAATGCGCGGTATGGGGACGCCAGAGTACGCTCCTCCTGAGCAGTATGACATGTACATGGGGCACACGGACGCCCGCAGCGACATTTACAGCCTGGGGGCCACACTCTACCACGCGCTCGCCGGCCAGGCGCCGCTGACGGCCACGATGCGTATCTCCGACCCGGAGCAGTTCAGACCCCTGCGCAGCCTTGGCCTCAATGTGAGCAGGCGCACCGAAGAAGCGATCCTGAAAGCACTTGAACTGGCCCGTTCCCAGCGCTGGCAGAGCGCAGCCGAAATGGCGGAGGCACTGGGGGTGCCGGTCCCCGCCTGGGGGGCCGAGAAAGTGAGTGCAGCAACAGCCCCGCCCACGCCCAGGGTCAAGACACGCAAAATGGAGGCACCACCTCCGCCGGTGATGATTGGACAGGCGGTAGCCTCACCCGCTCCGGCTGTACCGGCTGCATCTGTGATCCCCGCCACCGCGCCGGCGCGTGCACGTCGGCGCGTGCCGGCATGGGTCTGGCTGGCAGGAATGGTACTTATGCTGCTCTTCGGTGCAGGCGTGGCGGCCGGCAGCGTTGTGGGCGGCAGTCTGTTCTCCGGCCTGTCGTTGGGCAGGGTCGGACGCGAGCAGGCCACTCCCACCACAGAGCAGCCTGTGATGGCCGTGGGATCCCCTGCGGTGCAGTCATCGCCGACGGCTACCCACACACCGACCCGCACGCCGACTCCGACGCGGACATCTACATCCACCCCCGTGCTCACACCCACCGGCACGATGACGGGGACGGCCACCGCCACCGCAACCCCCACTCACACACCAACAGCGGTGACGCCCACACCGTCCCCCACCAGGACGCGCGCCCCCGGTGTGACTGCCACACCGACAGCGGCGACACCTACCCCGTCCCCCACCAGGACGGCCACTCCCGGTATGACTGCCACGCCGGTGCGGCCGACCGTCCAGCCGCCGACGAACACACCGCCGCCTCCACCGACGAACACACCGCCGCCTCCGCCGACGAACACACCGCCGCCTCCACCGACGAACACACCGCCGCCTCCACCGACGAACACACCGCCGCCTCCGCCGACGGACACACCTCCGCCTCCGCCGACGGACACACCTCCGCCTCCGCCGACGGACACACCTCCGCCTCCGCCGACGGAGCCGCCACCGCCATAGTCAAAGATCAGGGGGATGCTTTTATGGCCAATTTCTGTCGCTTCTGTAGCGCTGAAATACGAAAACCCGCCGCTCGTTTTTGCCCGGCCTGTGGAAGGCCATTACAACAGTCGGATGCGGATATGAGGACCGGTACATCGCTCCTGCTCATCCGTATCCCTGGCCAGGCGGAACAGCGGGTAGCGCTCGAGAAAGCGATGTATACCATCGGCCGCTGGCCGGACAACGACATTGTGTTATCGCCTGACTATGTCTCCGGCCGGCATGGTCGCCTCGAGAGGCGCGGAAGGGCCTGGTACTATACCGACCTGGACAGCACCAATGGCACCTTTGTCAACGGGCGGCTTGCCAGGAGCGCCGAGTTGCACGACGGCGATATTCTGCGCATCGGCGATCCACTGGGCAACTCGGTCAGCCTCACACTGCGCGAATCCGCTGTGGTCGAGGCGCCGGCCTACAGCACGATCCGTATCGGCACCACAGCTCTGGGGCTGAAACCGTCCCTGATCATAGGGCGCGATCCCCAGGCCGACATTCCACTCCAGGCCCCCGTCGTCTCCTGGCGTCACGCCCGTCTCGACCGCACTGCCCAGGGATTCGTATTGACCGATCTGAACAGCACAAACGGCACCTTCGTAAACGGTCGCAGGGTGACGGCTCCCTGCATCATTAAACAGGGAGACGTGATCCAGATCGGGCCGTTCAGATTGGTCTGGGAAGCTGCCGGCCTGCAACAATACGCCGTGACCGGCGGCGTCAGACTTGACGGCATCGGCTTGAGGCGAGAGGTAGGGCCCAAAGCCAGACGCAAGTGCATTCTGCACGACGTGAGCATCTCCATTTACCCCCGCGAATTCGTGGCGCTTGTCGGCACCAGTGGCGCCGGCAAATCCACCCTGATGATGGCGCTCAACGGCTTCGTCCGCGCCCAGAAAGGGCAGGTGTTGATCAACGGGGACGATCTCTACCGCCATTTCGACCTGTACCGTACGATGGTGGGTTATGTGCCCCAGGATGACATCATCCATCGGGAGCTGACCGTAGCCAACGCGCTGCGCTACGCAGCGCGCCTGCGCCTGCCGCCCGACACTTCAGCCGAGGAGATCGAAAAGCGCATTGATGAGGTGCTGCAGCAGGTAGAAATGCTGGGGCAGAAGGACCAGTTGGTGAGCAGCCTGAGCGGCGGACAGCGCAAACGGGTGAGCATCGCTGTCGAGCTGTTGGCCGAACCGAAACTTTTCTTCCTGGACGAGCCGACCTCCGGGCTGGACCCGGGGCTGGAAAAAAAGATGATGCACACGCTGCGCCGCCTGGCCGATGGCGGGCGCACCGTCATTCTGGTGACCCATGCCACATCCAACATCTCCCAGTGTGATCACGTCTGCTTTCTCTCGCAGGGGCGGTTGGTCTACTTCGGCCCCCCACACGAGGCCTTCCAATTCTTCAATGTGCCAGGCAACGATTTTGCCGACATCTACGACCGGCTGGATGACCTCGATCCCAGACAGGCACGGCAGAAAGCTTATATGTGGGAGCAGCGCTTCCGCCAGTCGCAGCAGTACCAGCGCTATGTGGTCGCCAGACAGAAAATGTTGCCAGAGATCAGCCAGAAAGACTATCGTGCTCCCGCGCGCCGCCAGGCCCGTGCCAATCCCTTCCTCCAGTTTATCACCCTCACCCGACGTTACCTGGAACTGGTCCTGCACGATAAACTGCTCCTCACGGTGCTGCTGGCGGTGATGCCTGCCATCGGCCTCCTGCTCCTGCTCATCACCAAATCCAACTGGCTGGTCGGGGATAGCGAGGCGGAGATAATGCGGCAGTTGCAGGCTAAGCTAGCGTCCGGCGGAAAGAATGCCACCTATGCCGTCGTCGGCAATGCCCAGACACTCCTGTTTATGCTCGCGCTGGCAGCGGTATTGCTTGGCCTTTTCGCCGCCGCTTACGAAATTGTCAAAGAGCGTCCAATCTACCTGCGGGAACGCATGGTCAATTTGCGCCTGGTGCCCTACCTCTTCTCCAAAGTGAGCGTGCTCGGTGCTTTTGCACTGGTTCAGTGCATGCTCCTGCTGCTGGTAGTTTGCCTGAAAGTTAAGATGCCCGCCGACGGAGTCCTGATGCCGGCGATGCTTGAAATGTACCTGACACTGCTCATTGGAGCCATTGCCTCCATCATGCTGGGGCTGCTCATCTCAGCGCTGGTGCCCAACACGAACACCGTCATCTACGCGATGTTGATCCTGCTCTTTTTGCAGATCATCTTTGCAGGTGTGGTGTTCGACCTGCCTCCAGCGGCCGACAGGTTATCTGTCCTCACACTCACGCGCTGGACGATGGAAGGGCTGGGCGTCTCGGCAAATATGGAGTACCTTAACTCGCTCACCCGCACCAGCTTCCAGCCCGACCCGGTCACCCAGGTCATTTCCTACACAGTCGAGAAGCCGGCCGAAAACTGGAAGCCGGTTGAAGTGGTGACGGTTACGGAAACGATCCCCGTGACCGTGCAGCCCGGCATCGTCCAGACCGTCCCTATCTCCGTGCCGAAGGTCATACAGCACGAGATGGTGACGACAACTGAAGTGGTCACCCACTCGGAGACGATCACACCCGAGCTGCAGGTCATATATAGCAAGAGAGAGTTTGACATTGACTACACTCGCTCGGCGAGACATCTCGCCTGCGACTGGCTGATCATGATCATTTTCGGCGTCGCATCTGGCGTTGGGACAATCATTGTGCTGAGAATTAAGGATGTAAGATAGAGGCAAGAGGAATGTCACTGACACCAGGGTGGTTATTGCAAAACCGCTACCGTATCGTGTCGATGCTGGGACAGGGAGGGATGGGCGCTGTCTACCGCGCCTGGGACATGCGCCTCGAGGTCAACGTCGCGGTCAAAGAGATGATTCCTCAGCCAGGACTGGATCCCAACACTCTCTTACAGTTGCGTCGGCAATTCCGCCAGGAGGCCCAGGTACTTGCCCGCCTGGTGCATCCGCACCTGGTGCGCGTCATTGACTTCTTCGAAGAGGGCGAGAATTCCTATCTCGTGATGGACTTTGTGGAAGGGGAGGGGCTGGACCGACGGATCGCGCGGGAGGGGGCGTTACCCGAGCCACTGGTGGTGGGATGGGCACTCCAGTTGCTTGACGCACTGGCCTATTGCCACAGCCAGGGGATCATCCACCGGGACATCAAGCCGCAAAATGTCATTATCACTCCTCAGACAGGAGGGATGAGGGGTGGATCGAAAGCGGTGCTGGTAGACTTCGGACTGGTCAAGTTGTGGGACCCTCGCGACCCTCATACGAGAACGGTGATGCGCGGTATGGGCACGCCAGAGTATGCCCCGCCTGAGCAATACGACACGCAAACAGCCCACACCGATCCACGCAGCGATATTTACTCGCTGGGAGCGACAATGTACCATGCACTGACGGGCAAGGCACCGCCCACGGCGACAATCCGCATCGCCAACCCCGACGCATTCCAAAACCCCCGCCGACTGGTACCGCGCATTTCGCCACTCACCGAGAGCGTCGTGTTGAGAGCAACCGAGCTGGCCGTGCACAGGCGGTTCAGTTCAGCCCAGGAGATGGCCGCAGCGCTCAGAGGAGAAAAGGTGCCTGTAAAAGCTCCGGCCTTCACACCCGCCGTCCAGACGAGAATGATGCCAGAAACACAGGCTGCGGTGGCTGTGCGCCCTGCACACCGCGTCTCACCGCTGACCTGGATCCTGGGAGGAGTGGCATTGTTGCTGGCACTGGTGCTGATCGGGGTGGGAGCACTTTTGCTCCTGCCCGGGAGGGGGAGCCCGGAGAGGGAGGTGACCCCCACAGCCACTGTTACCCCCCTGCCTCCTCCCTCGCCAACCCCACCTCTGTCGGCAAAGGCAATTGGGACGGAAACACCAACGATCACACCGATTCCAGAACCCACCCATACGCCACGCCCTACGAGTACGCCTAAGGGCTTGGCCGGGGGCACGGGAAAACAAACCCCCACTCCAACTCAAGGCCGGACAGAGACCCCCACCGCGACCAGGGCGGCCACAAACACGCCTTCGCCCACCGCCACCCCCAAAGCCACTCTGCAGACCGGCACCCCGACGCCAACCCAGGCCCCGGTATCCCCTGGGGCACTGATCACCTTCGAGCAGTTCGGTAACTGGCGACGGGGTGATCAGCCCTATGGCGAGCTGACACAGACCCAGGAACAGGTCCACTCCGGCAACTACGCCGCCCGGCTGCGCTATAACTTCCCGGCATCGGGAGACGACTTTGTCGTCTTCGTTAACCCACTGGGAACAGGTGGGCAACCCAACGCCATCAGCGCCTGGGTCTACGGAGACGGCTCCGGACATTATTTGAACGTGTGGATCCAGGACGCCCAAAACCAAATCTGGTCGGTGCACCTGGGCAAGGTCGGCGGTCAGGGCTGGCAACAGATGACAGGTTACATAGACCCCACCCTGCCTTGGCCTTCCGGCCACATCTCCGGCCCGGATAACCGTACCGTGGACTATCCCATCCGCTTCTACGCGCTGGTGCTGGACCGGATCGGTGGTCCCCAGACAGGACAGATATACATTGACGACATCTCTGCCCTGCAAGTGCAGCCCCGGCCCTCGCCTACCCCTGGTGCCGCCATGCCGCCCACCCAGCTCACTCAGACGCCCACCCTGTTGCCAATACAGCCTGGGCAGATTGGACGTATACTCTACACCATTGACGCGGGCCAGAAAAACTATTACCTGGCCACCACCGATCCCTCCTGGACGCAGGGGCGCGTATCCGAGCCGGTGGCATACGACAAGTCCACCTGTGCCGGGGGCGACACAGTAACCACCCTGTCCGGCCTCTCTTACAGAATCTTCTACGGCTACCGTTGTGCCATCGGCTATCCTAAAGACTGCTACTCGCCGGATGGAGCGTACAAGGTCACAATATGGTACAGTGAGGGTACCTATTACCTGAGTGTCTATCAGACCTCCGATGGTACAATGTTGCAGGCAACCTACAGCGGCCCCCTCAATACTAAAGAGCCGCTCCTCTGGTTACCTGATAGCTCGTACTTCTACTTCACAATAGATCATACGCTGCATCGCGCCTCTCCCACCACGGCGGGTTACCAGCCGGTACTCCCGCTTGCCTATGAGCCTTACCTCTCGCCAGATGGGTCAATGATCCTGTACCTGCAACCGGTCGGTACGGTGGGAGCTTATGATATCTGGGTGGCCAATGCAGATGGTTCCAACCAACATAACGTGACCAATGCCCCCGAAGTCTATAAATTGTGCGCGCGGTGGGGAGGATGAACCGCTGTCACCTGTGTGGTAAAAGGCTGTGGGGTGGGGGACTGTTCTACACTCCGGGCGAGGGGCTGGACGAGCCACCCATCGCCGTATGCCGGAGCTGCGCCAGGACGGCTCCCCGCTGTGCAGTCTGCGGCGTGCCTGTGGGAGCGGAACATGTCCTGCTGGCGGATGGCCGCCGTATCTGTGTATACTGTCACCGTACAGCCGTCTACGACACATTTCAGGCCAGACAGCTTTTCGAATATACGGCTCGTATCATCACCGCCCATCTGGGATTGCAGCTCAGGATCGGTACAGAGTTCACACTTACCGACGCGCGTCATCTGGAACGGCTGGTACAGGAGGCCGGCCTGCTCCCCCATAACGGGGAAAGCAAAGTGGTCGGCCTGTTTACCCGCAAGGGCCCGGTAAGGGTGATGTACGTGCTCTCCGGCCTGCCACGGACGCTTTTTATACAGACCATTGCACACGAGTGGGCCCACGCCTGGCAGGGAGAGAACTGTCCATTGCTTGAGGACCCGCTCCTGCGCGAAGGCTTCGCCGAATGGGTGGCCTACAAGACGTTGCAGGCAGCAGGGGCTGTGAAGAAGCTGCAGTTTATGGAACAGCAGGATAGTATGTACGGCAGGGGGCTGCGGAAGATGCTGCAACTGGAACGGGAAAGAGGGAGCAGCAAAATATTCGAACTGTGCAGGAAGGGAGAGTGGACAGGCTGATTCTGACCTGGAAAATCAATACACAGGCAATACCCGCCACACAGCATCAGCGGCTGGTCTACCTGCTGCTGAAAATTCGTGGGGAGCAGGGCACAGACTCCACGTCCAGACCTGTCAACCTGGCACTCGTCGTGGACGTAAGCGAGTCCATGAATATCCGGGTGCTCAGCAGCGGTGAGTTTAAGAAGCTGGCTCGCAACGGAACACTCCAGGAGTTGCTGATAGACGGCGTTCCAGCCTGGCATTCGGCGGACATCCCTGTAGAGATGATAGCCCGCCTGCCGCGAAAGATAGACCGCGTCAGGGAAGCACTGCGCGCCGTCATCGAGGAACTCCGCCCGTACGATACCTTCTCACTCACCGTCTTCGCCGGGCGAGCTGCTTTACTCATACCCACCACCCGGGGTACCGAGAAGAAGCGCATTCTTGACATGCTTGACCAGCTCGACAGGCTGCAGCTCGGCGATGAGACTTACATCGGGCAGGGGCTGAAGGTCGGACTGGAGGAGCTGGAACGGAGCAAGACCGACGGTGTGGCCAGGCGTCTGCTCGTGCTCACCGATGGCTTCACCAGGGATGAAGATGCGTGCCGCGCCTGGGCTGTCTACGCGCGTCGGCACCGCATCCCCATCAGCACACTGGGATTGGGAGGGGAATTTAACGAGGAGCTGATGATCCCCATCGCCGATCAGACCGGCGGCGAGGCCTATCTTGTGGAAACGCTCGAAACACTCCCTGCCATCCTCTCCAGAGAGCTGCAGCGCGCTCAGAGAGCACGTTATTCAAATGTCGAGCTTAAACTCAACTTCTCGGAGGGTGTGGCGGTGCGCTACGCTTACCGGCTCAGCCCCACCATCGCACCGCTCGAGATGCCAGGCCAGGGAGGAAGCTACAGTTTCCAGTTAGGCAACATGGGCCCCGAAGAGGAAATGACCCTGGTGCTTGAGCTTGTCGTGCCGCCGCGCCCGCCTGGGGCACATCTGCTGGCTAAAGCTCTCCTGACCTGCGATGCCCCGCCTGGCCTGGAAAGTGATGCCAAGACACGGGCCGACCTGGTAGTGGAATATACCACCGACTGGGCCAGAGCATCTGCATTTGACCCTCAGGTAATGCGGGCTGTAGAAGTGTTGAGCGCGTACAAACTTCAACAGCAGGCAATGTCCGATCTCCGGGCGGGCGAGATCGGCTCCGCCACCCGCAAACTGCGGGCTGCCGCTACCCGCCTGCTTGATATGGGGGAAAACGAACTGGCCGAGGAATTTCAGCGTCAGGCTGCCACACTGGAGTTGTACGGCCGGGCTGATGCCACGCATACCAGAAAACTGCAGTACGAGACCAGGATGCTTTCGCGCAAGTTGACTTGAGTTGGGAGCAAGATGACCACCTGCCCTGTGTGCGGGACAGATAACCGGGCCGGCGCACGCTTCTGCCGGCATTGCAGAAGCGCGCTGCCCGCTACAGGCCAGGGTATCATAAAATGCCGGGCCTGCGGTGCAGTGCTGCGGCAGGGGGCGCGCTTTTGCAAGATATGCGGCCGGCCGGTCCACCCTGCTGCGCAGAAACCCGGTGAAAAATGCCCCTTTTGTGGTGCCCCTGTCTCACAGAACACGTACCTGTGCCCGGCATGCAGGCGCTTCTTGCCCGCTGTCCACCGGGAGGCGGAAAAAGTTGCCTTTCCTTCAATGCTGTCCGTGCCTTCCGCTCCCGAGGCCGGTGAATCGCCGCCGCTTGCTTTGCTGGCCGGCCGTTATGCCGTCGTCGAAAGGATCGCTAAAGGCGGTATGGGCGCCGTCTACAAAGCGTATGATCGCCGCCTCAGCAACAAAATTGTCGCCGTCAAAGAAGTAAACGAGCTATCAATTGCACCTTCAGAGCGAGCAGGTGTGATTGAGGCCTTCGGTCGTGAGGCAGCGCTGCTGGCCACGCTGGAACATCCCAATCTGGTGCACGTCACCGATAGCTTTCGAGAGGGAACGTGTCATTACCTGGTGATGGAATACGTTGACGGCCATACCCTGCAGGAATTGCTGGAACAACGCGAGACGCCATTTGATGAGGAACAGGTCATTGTATGGGCCGACCAGTTATGCGACGTACTCTCCTACCTGCACAGCCAGAATCCAAAGATCATCTACCGCGATATGAAGCCGGCCAACGTCATGATCGTGCGCGGTACTGACGCAGTTAAACTGATTGACTTCGGCATCGCGCGCTTCTACAAACCGGGCCGGCACAGAGATACCATCCAGTTCGGCACCGAGGGTTACGCACCGCCCGAACAATATGGCAGCGCCCAGACCGATGAGCAGGCCGACATCTACGCTCTGGGAGCGACCCTGCATCATCTGCTCACACTGCACGACCCCAGAAACAAACCGTTCTATTTCCCACCGGTGCGTACTCTCAACCCCCGGGTGAGCCGTCAGGTTGAGGAGGCTATCGCCAGAGCGGTTGAAGTCAACAAAGATAAACGCTTCTCTTCTATCTCTGAGATGCGCGCGGCGTTGACCGGCGGGAGGCCCAGAGCCGCCGGCCGTCGTTCACCCGCCAGACCAGCTCTCCCGGCGTCCGCAGGCGAAGAGGGGGGACTGCCGCCCTCACCCGCCACACCAGTTGCGGAAGAGGCGACGATTGATCTCGGGCGGGTGGAATACGGGGCCCTTGTCAAGAAGGCACGTGTCACGATCCCCCCGACGGCTGATCAGAGCGTAGAACTGAGAACGACTGCCCCCTGGCTGACGGTCACCCCTGCCCGCATCACCGGCCACGACAGAGAAGTGACCCTGACAGTACACGTCACCCTCCTCAAGCCGGGGAAGGTCAGACTTAACGGATGGCTGAAGCGCTGTCTGCTCTGGCCGGCCTGTCTGTTCGTGCCGGAAGAGCGGGAGTTCAGCTCCTTCCTGGAGCTGGATGACCCTGCCGGCCTCCGGCGGGTGCCGGTCAGGGTGATGGGAGCGCCGTCTAAGGCAGCCCGGTTTGCCGGATGGTTTGTGGCCATCACATTCATCATTGCGGAACTGATGGCCCTTGTGGTGGCAGGTGTCTTATTGCTGATTTCAGGAGCAATGCTTTTCAAATAAGGCGCCGGCGTGGAGGCTTCAGCCGGATTCTCCGCCTGAAGGCTCGCTGCCCGAGCGTCATTTTGTAAGGTATCGTTAACTATTCAGGCGGTGACTGTAGGGGGTGAGGCGCGCCTCGCCCGTACACCCTTTTGGGCCTGCGGCCAATGGTCGGCCTGCGCCAGGTACGGGCGATGAATCAATCGCCCCTGCCTTGCTGCACCACCAGAGACAGTGTCGGCGCAGGCCGACACCTGACGCGGAGCGCCTGAAGAGGGCGATTTCAATCGGCTGAATAGAGACAGTGTCGGCGCAGGCCGACACCTGGCGCGGAGCGCCTGAAGAGGGCGATTTCAATCGGCTGAATAGAGACAGTGTCGGCGCAGGCCGACACCTGGCGCGGAGCGCCTGAAGAGGGCGATTTCAATCGGCTGAATAGTTACAGGCATTGGTGGCAGGAGCAGGCCATGACACTTGAAGCTGGTACGGTTGTCAGAGAACGCTACCGCGTGGTCCATCTGCTTGGTAAGGGCGGCATGGGGGCAGTGTACCGCGCCTGGGACACGCGGATGAACTGCCACGTCGCGCTCAAAGAAATGCTTCCCCAGCCCGAACTGGATAACGCACTGCTGGCACAGTTACGCAGACAATTCAGAGAGGAAGCGCAGGTACTGAGCACGCTGAACCATCCTGGCCTGGTGCGTGTCACCGACTATTTTTCGTGGATGGACAACGAATACCTGGTGATGAACTTTGTCGAAGGGGAAAGCCTGGCGGAGCGTATAGCCAGGCAGGGAGCACTGCCAGAAGCGCAGGTATTGACACTGGCCGCTCAACTGCTTGACGCGCTTGCGTACTGTCACGACAAAGGCATCATCCACCGGGACATCAAGCCATCCAACATTATCATCACCCCCGCGGGCCAGGCTGTGCTGGTGGACTTTGGACTGGTCAAGCTCTGGGACCCGAATAATCCCCAGACGCGAACGGTGATGCGGGGCGCGGGCACCCCGGAATATGCCCCGCCGGAGCAATATGATACAGCGCCCGGCCACACCGATCCGCGCTCCGACATCTACAGCCTGGGCGCGACACTCTACCACGCTCTCACCGGAAAAGCACCGCCTGCAGCCACCAGGCGTATGATCGCTCCATCTTCATTCATACCCCCACGTATGGCTGGAGCGCTTATCTCCCCTGAAACCGAGGCAGCCGTGATGCGGGCGGTGGAGATAGACAAAGAGCGGCGTTTCCAGAGCGCACGCGAGATGGCACAGGCTCTCAGACCTCGCCACGCCATTGCTCCTACCCGTGTGGCAATGGGAGCGTCACCGCCAGCCTATGCCGCTGAGCATGCTCCGGCGAGCAGCGGCAAAAGAAGCCGGCCATGGCTGCTGCTGGGTGGCCTGGGCCTGTTCATAATCGGTGTGTGCTGTCTGGTGCTGGGAATTGGGATGTTTATGTATCTGAGAGCCCGTCCTGTGAAGAGGTCCGGTGAGGCGCCCTCCCCAACGTTCACGTACACCCCTGCTCAGGCAACCATCCCCCAGGGTGGCAATCTCATTTTTGAGGACGACTTCGCATCTCCTGCCTCAGGCTGGGAAATCGGGGAATACGAGGAGGGGAGCGTTGGCTACGACGAAGGTACCTACTTCGTGATCTCCTCCAGGAGAGGTGCCACGATGTGGGGCACTGCCCATCGCTCGTTCGACAATGTAATGATCGAATTGGATGCTGCACAACGTTCTGCCGGTCCGAGGAATAATAACGATTACGGGGTGATATGCCGGGAGCAGGGGAATGGCGACGGATACTACTTCCTCATCTCCGGCGACGGAGGATATGCCATCCTGAAATCCGTACACAATGAGTTCACACCACTGGTGGACTGGAGCGCCTCGAGCGCGATCAGACTTGGGAACGCAACCAATCATCTGCAGGCGATATGTGACGGTCCCGGGCTTGTCCTCATCGTCAACGGCCAGCAACTGGCGAGCACCAGCGACACCACCTATACCCGGGGCGACATCGCGCTGACCGCCACCACCTACGAAGATGAGGCGACGGAAATACGTTTCGATAATCTGGCAGTCTACAGCACCGTGGCGGGTGGCACCCCCGTTCAACCATCTCCTCAGGCCGTTGTTGCCACTCCCACTTCCACACCCACGCCTTTCCACCCCACCAGCACCCCTGCACCGACTTCAACGCCCATTCCTGTTTCTACCCCTGCGCCAACCTCCACCCCGGCCCCTCCCAGACCTGCTGCAACCCCCGCCGCGTCCAGACCGGTGCCGACCAACACTCCGGCCGGCTCCGGTGTGGTCTCCACCTTCCTGGCCGATGCCCGGCGCACCCAACGCGATCTGATGGAAATTAAGGTGTGGTTTGACCGGCTTGCCGGAGGCGAAACCATTTACTGCAGCACCGTGTATGCTCACTCCATCCATCGCCCCTCCAGCACTGCCCCGGCCCGGGACCCATCCCTGGTCGCCACATGGAACGAGTACCAGGCCGCCATAGAAGACGGACAGAAGTGCCTGCAATGGCTGGTGGACTTTTGTAAAGCCGGTGGTGGGGTCATTGACGAGGCAACTTTCTGGGACAGGCGAGCGCTTTCTTCCAGCGCGCTGAGCCGTTGCGAGCATGTGGTACAGGACCTGGAAAAGCGGTGATTCGGTTATGGGCGTCAGAAACAGATGCTCCGAGTGCGGTACGGTAAATCGAGGCGGCGGAGATCTCTGCTGGCATCGCTCCTGCGGCGCCGGCCCTGCGCTGGCGAATCCCGTTCCCTCCACCACACACCACCTGCCCCCGCTCCAGCCAGGCAGTGTGTTACGCCACCCCAGCGACGGGCGGCGGCGCTATGGGATCCTATTTACGCGCGAGTTACCTGCCTCCATCTACTACGACGCGCTTGATCTGACCTGCCAGATTTGTAACCACCCACAATCTGAGATTCCCTCCGACGGCCTGTGCCTGCGCTGTCGGATGCCTCTGCGGCCTGTGCTCATCCATGAGCGCCCCCCTCGCCAGGCTTCCCTTCTCTCCAGCGTGCAACTCGAGCAGCTACTGCACCTCAGCACCGGCCACGTCAATATCCTGCCTCATCTGGCTATCCTTCAATACCAGGAAAGTTTCTACACGGTGACCGGGCATCCCGGCACCTGGGGGGTGGTGGGATACGGAAGGCGACAACGCTCGCCGGAGGAGGCACTGAACGGAACAGCCCAGGCAGGTCGGGCATTGGTTTATCTGCACAGCCACAACTTTGTCCATACAGAGGTCAGCGGCGCCAGCCTGGAAAGCCTGATCGCAACTGAGAGAGGAAAGCACATCAAGCTTGCCGACCTGAGCACCTGCACCCCCATGTCATCGGATGAGAGGGTGTTGTGGAAGCAAATCGGCAACGACCTGGCCTTTCTGGCCTGCCTCCTCTTCTACCTGGCGACCGGCCAGGAGCTGGCGCGCGCGGGGATTGAAAACGCCCCCGCCACGCTGCAACCGTTCATCGAGCGAGCACTGCGGCGGCAGTATGCCACGGTGCAGGAAATGCTGGCCGACCTTATGCTCCAGCCCGCCATGCCCACACCCGGTCCGCTAAAATATTCATGTGGCCAGGCCACCCATCCCGGCCTCAAACGCTCCCGTAACGAGGACGTTGTCGTCTCTCTCACACTCGAAGATGGCCAGCCTCCCGCAGGATTCTACCTGGTGGCAGATGGCATGGGCGGACACGAGGCCGGTGATCTGGCCAGCAATATCGTCAAACAGGCCGTTACCGACCAGCTTGCCAGGATCAGAACGTCGCCTGAGTTGCTCAGGGCACACCTGGGTGCGGAGGGCACCCTGAGCGAGCTGTTAACCCAAACCATCCAGCAGGCCAACCGGACCCTGTTCCAGTACGCACAGAAGCAGGGAAGCAGCATGGGGGCTACCGTGACCGCTGCACTGGTCGTCGGAGACCTGGCGATCGTGGCCAACGTCGGTGACAGCCGTACCTATCTGCTGCGCGAGGGACGGCTGGAGCAGCTCACACAGGATCACTCGCTGGTGGCACGCCTGGTAGACGTCGGCATGATCGCCCCGCACGAAGCCCGTACCCATCCCCAGCGTAACCAGATTTATCGTTGCCTGGGGCATAGACCGGACATCGAAGTGGACATTTTCACGCGCCAACTGCAGGGTGGCGACATACTCCTCCTATGTTCCGATGGATTGTGGGGCATGGTCGAGGACGCGGAGATATGCCGTATCCTTAAAGAGGTGGATACCCCTCAACAGGCCTGTGATGCTCTGGTAGAGGCAGCCAATAATGCCGGAGGAGAGGATAACATCGGGGTAATTGTGGTAAAATTGGAGGGGGTCGGTGAGAATATACCGGCGTTGTCAATGAGGTGGAGCAGTGCGTAAGCTATTCTACGCTCTGGCATTTACCGTGGCGTTCATACTGCTGGGGGTGATGGCCTGGGCAGCAGGATGGGTTGCCCACAAGCTGCTGTCCTCGCCGACACCGCCCCCCACAAGTACCCACTTTCCCGTCACGGCGCAGAAGGAAGTAACAGAAACACCTACGCCATCGTATGATGCCACGGCCACCTGGACTCCCCGCCCTACTGCTACGCTGAGGCCCAGTCCCACGCTGACGCCAACACCGGCGGTAATCATCGTGCAAAGGGGTGAAGGCATATATCAGGTCTGCCGTCGTCATTGCCCGGGCCTCTGGCCAGAAGATGAGGTCCCGGAGAGCCTTGACGAATATGCCCACCTGGTGGCGCAGGAGAATGGACTGAGATGGGGGCGGCGGGGGCCACAGTTGTACGAAGGCCAGGAGCTACGGATGCCGCCCTGCCCGCCTTAATCGAGAGGTATGCAATGCTGACACCCGGCACACTGCTTCAAAACCGTTACCGCATCATCCGCCAGATCGGCGGTGGGGGGATGGGTGTGGTCTACCTGGCAGCAGACACTCGCCTGGCCGACAAGCCGCGCGCCATCAAGGAACTCCTTCCTGACCCCCACGCCAGACCCGAGGAGCGCGAACAGGCCGCCGTCCAGTTCCGCCGCGAGGCCGCCATCCTGGCCCACCTCAGCCACCCTAACCTGCCCAACGTCTCCGACTATTTCGAGCAGGACGGCAACTTCTACCTGGTGATGGACTATATCGAGGGCGAGACACTGATGGACAGGCTTGCCCGCTCACCAGGAGGACTGCCGGAGCAGGAAGTGGTGGACTGGGCCGTGCAACTATGCGGGGTGCTGGATTACCTCCACAGTCAAAACCCGCCGGTCATCTTCCGCGATATGAAACCGGCGAATGTGATGGTGACCGCCGAAGGAATGGTCAAATTGATTGACTTTGGCGTGGCCCGATTGTTCGACCCAGGCAAGGGCACCGACACGCTCAAGATGGGCACCGCCGGCTACGCCCCGCCGGAGCAGTACGCCGGCCAGGGGCAAACCACACCCCGTTCCGACATTTACAGCCTGGGGGCCACAATCTACCAACTGCTGACCGGCGACGACCCCACCGCCCACCCCTTTGTATTCACCCCGCCCAATCAGTTGCGCCGTACCATCTCGCCACGCCTTTCCGGCGTGGTAATGCGCGCGCTCAATCTCGATCCAGATGCCCGCTTCCCCTCCGCACGGGCGATGAGCCAGGCGCTCCGGGAAGCGACCAGGCCGCGCAGCCTGCGGCTGCCTGTCCCAATCCAGTACAGGCGCGGCACCGGCACGGCGCTGCTGGCCGAAACTCCCGCCGCCCCGCGTCGGCGCAGCCGCCCGGCGCGCATTATCCTGAGCATTCTGGGATGGATTGGGCGCACACTGCTCACCGTCACCATCGCGCTCTTTATTGTCGTACTGCTGCTCCTGCTGGGCGGATCGTTCGCGGTCTCGGCAGTCGCCGAACGAGCCATTGCCGATACCGACTGGGGACTGACCCTGCACACAGAACCCGAACGTGTCATGACGGAGAGCGACCTCGAGGACGGGGTGCGGGCGTTTCTGGAGCCTTACGCCCTCGATGCTCTCGGCGATGTGCGGGCCGACTTTCGCCCACCGGATAAGGCGTTGATCTCGGTAGAACTCTCCTCGAACCCTGTCTCGCTGGAGGCGCGCCTGGGGGTACATGACGGAACGCCGGTTATTATCCTGGAGCGGGTGAACGATGTGCCCATGTATGTCATAGGTGGCATCATCTCGGGAGGAATTAACCGGGGCTTTCAGAAAGCCTTTGCTGACTCACCGCTGCACGTCACTTCCCTCGTCATTGCGGGGGACCAGTTAGAAATTTACCTGGGGCGGTAACATGAGCACCTGGAGCGGACGGACGATCGGTGGATATCTTATCTCTGAAGAAATCGGGCAGGGCGGTATGGCCACCGTATATCGGGCCTATCAACCGCAACTGGACCGGTGGGTGGCGATCAAAATCTTGCACGCCGAAGGCCCCGGCGCAGAAGAATTCCTGGCCCGCTTCCGGCGCGAGGCGCGCGCCATCGCCGCACTGCGCCATCCCAACATCCTGACCATCTATGACTATGGGGAGGAATCCGGTATCGCCTACATTGTCATGGAGTACGTCTCCGGCGGCACGCTCAAGTCTCTGCTTACCGGTCAGCCGATGGAATGGCCCGACGTAGCCACGCTGCTTATACCGGTGGGACAGGCTCTCGCATATGCCCACTCGCAGGGCGTTATCCACCGCGACGTTAAACCGGCCAATGTACTGTTGGCCCGTCATGACTGGCCGATGCTGGCCGATTTTGGACTTATCAAGCTGGTGGGCCAGCAACGTGGCATTACCCGCCCGGGCGTGACGATCGGCACGCCGGCCTACTTCTCACCTGAGCAGGCCGCAGGGGAAGAGGTGGACCACCGCACCGACATCTACAGCCTGGGGGTGATCATGTACCAGATGTTGACCGGCCGGCTGCCCTTCGAGTCGGATTCACCCGTCGAAATGATGCTCAAGCGGCTCCACGAGTCGCCACCTCCACCACGTTGCATCAACCCGCGCATCTCACCTCAACTGGAAGCTGCACTCTTATGCGCGCTGGCCCGCCAGCCGGCAGCCCGTTATCCCACCATGGAGGCCTTTCTCTACGACCTGCTACGTATCCCTGGTGCCACCGGCCGCCCCGTGGCACCTACCGTTCAACCAGAGGAAACCCCCACGACCACCGCACGCCTGGGACAGATACGCCCGATGAGCGGACCACGTCTGGTAATTGCCGGCACCGGTACCACCCTGCTCATCCCCATCCAGAGTGAGGTGTTGATCGGACGCACCGATCCCGCCATCACCACACAGCCCGATATAGACCTGACGCCCTATGGCGGGGGAAAGGCGGGTGTCTCGCGCCGCCATGCCAGGTTGATACGCAGTGCCGATGGATGGTGGCTGGAGGACCTGCGCAGCACCAACGGCACCTTCCTCAACGGCGTCCAATTGTCCCCGGGACAGCCAGTCCGTATAGCAACCGGCGATATAATCCGTTGCAGCCAGGTAACACTGATCTTCTACGAGGAATGAAAATTGCGGGACAACTGCTCGCAGTTGTCCTGCGAGTGCGGTCTCCCCCTTGCTCTGTCGTAACCATTCAGGCCGATAAATCGTCCCCCCCGGGCGCTTCGCGCCCGGCGTTGGCCTGCACCGCCGCCACCGGTTGGCGAAGGCCGACCACCGGCCGCCCAGGCCACGATGCGCAACGAAACAAATCAAAACGCCGTTACAGGAGAGAAACTATGGCTACCTTCAAAGTCGGCATTATCGGCTGTGGTCGCCCCTGGAGAACGGAGGGGGCGACCGGATTCGGAATGGGCCACCTGCACGCAGCAGGCTACCTGGTCTCGCCGGACTGCGAGCTTGTCGCAGCAGCGGACATCAATAGTGAGAATCTGGCAGCATTCTGTGAACAGCACAAGGTGCCTCGTGGTTACCTGGACGTAGATGAGATGTTCGCCAGGGAACATCTCGACATCGTGAGCATCTGCCTGTGGCCGCACCTCCACGCTCCGATGGTCTTCAAAGCCGTCCAGGCCGGCGTAAAGGCCATCCACTGCGAGAAGCCTATGGCCCCCACCTTCGGCGAGGCCAGGAAAATGGTGGAGCTGTGCGCTGCCCATAACGTGGTGCTCACCTTCAATCATCAACGCCGCTTCGCCTGGCCTTTTCGCAAAGCCAGGGAGCTGCTCGATGGTGGCGCCATCGGCGAGCTTGAGCGCATCGAAGCCATCGCCCCCAATCTCTACGACTGGGGCACTCACTGGTTCGACATGATGTTCTTCTATAACCACGAGACCCCCGTTGAGTGGGTGATTGGTCAGATAGATGCGCGAGGAGGCCACGCCATCTTTGGCGTTGTGGTCGAGGGACAGGGGCTGAGCTTCTTCAAGTGGCGTAACGGCGTGACCGGCCTGATGGTGACCGGGGAGAGGTGGCTCTATGAACAGGGGACCCCGCTGAGAAGCTTCTCCTGCGGCAATCGCCTGGTGGGCAGCGATGGAGTGATCGAGGTGGACGTCCGCGATGGGCCCAGGTTGCGCCTGCGCAACAGCAAGACCGGCGGCCGGTGGGAGGAGATCCAGGTCGAGGGCGGCATACACGATGATGCGCTTCACATCGCTGCCATCCTCGATCTGGTGGACGCGCTCAAGAGCGGCCGCGAACCGGAGCTCTCGGGGCGTAAAGCGCTCCAGGCTACCGAGCTGATCTTCGCCACCTACGAATCGAGCCGCAGGCGCGGACGGGTGGACCTGCCACTGGAGATCGAAGACTCCCCCTTCCTGAGCATGCTGAACGCCGCCGACATAACCACCTGGCCGGCCGGTGATGTGATCGCCAACGGCATCCGCATCCACTACCACCGTACCGGACGTAACAGGCCTCCCCTGGTGCTCGCTCATGGATTCAGCGACAACGGGCTGTGCTGGACGCCGGTCGCGCGCGCTCTGGAAATGGAATACGATGTGATAATGTACGACGCGCGTGGGCACGGCCTCTCAGAGGCCCCCGAGGATGGGTACACGGGTGCAGATCAGGCCGCCGACCTGGCCGGCCTGATCCAGGCGCTGGGCCTCGACAAGCCAGCGATCATCGGCCACTCGATGGGCGCTGCCACTGCGGCGCTTACAGCCGCACTCTACCCCGGGCTGATCGGCAGGCTGGTGCTTGAGGACCCACCCTGGCGCGACGACCTGTGGCCCGAACTGACGCCGGAGGAACTCGCCAGACGCTTCGAAGAAGAGCAGGCCAGAATCATTGAGCGCAAAGCCCTCTCTCGTGAGACGCTGCTGGCCCAATGTCGCCAGGAATCGCCCACCTGGGATGAGGCAGAATTGGGGCCATGGGCCGAATCCAAACGGCAACTAAGCCCTCACGCGCTCAAATTCTTCCGCCAGAAGCCGACGCCGTGGCGCCAGGTCGTTGCGAAAATCGCCTGTCCAACCCTGCTCATCACTGCAGACCCGGCACGAGGCGCCCTCGTTACCCCGGAGATAGCGGCAGAAATCTGTGCTCTCAATCCGCTCGTGTCCACCGTCCACATCAGTGGCGCCGGACACAACATCCGCCGCGAAGCTTTTGAGGCATATATGGCGGCGGTGAGGGGCTTCCTCAAACAGACCTGAAGCTGCATCAAAGTCCAGGCATACGCCTCGGACGTATTGGAGGCCCACAGTGACACAAACAAACGTCAATATCATCGGTATAGGGGTCGCCTGCCTGGACTATCTGCTGCTCGTACCCGGGCTTGGGGAAGTAGCGCACGGGTGTTGCCTGCAAGGCTTCCTCATCCAGGGCGGCGGGATGGCGGCCACTGCTATGGTCACCGTGGCCCGTCTGGGGGGACAGGCCCGGCTCTGGACAGTGCTCGGACACGACCTCCACGGCACGCTTATTCTTGAGGAACTGAGAGCAGAAGGGGTTGACATCAGTCAGGTCGTGCGTATGCCCCATATCAAAAGTCCGTTCAACTTCGTACTGGTTGACGGGCAGACAGGGGAACGCGTATTTCTGCAGCCAGATGTTGACTGGGGGCGTGGAGATGCAACACCGGGAATCTCCCCAGACCTTTCCCTCGTGGACAGTGCTGACGCGGTGCTGGCAGATGGGCACTGGAATGGGTGGGCGCTGGCTGCCTTGCAACGTGCGCGCAGCAGGGGCATTCCCACCTGCGGTGACCTGAACCGCGTTGCAGGGAACGAAGCATTGTTATCGTTGATTGACTACCTGATCGTGCCGCGCCATGTGGCTGAGGAGGTTGCCGGCGAGGCGGGGCCGCGAGCGTTGGAACTGCTGGCCGCCTTTGGCGCGCGGCTTGTCGCCGTGACCCTTGGCCCAGAGGGGACACTTTATCTGTACGATGGAGCGATCCACCATCAGCCGGCTTTCCAGGTCGAGGTGGTTGATACCACCGGTGCCGGCGATGTCTTTCATGGGGCATTTGCCTTCGCCATCGCGCGGGGCTGGCCCCCGCCCCGGGCGATAACGTTCTCCTCAGCGGTGGCCGCGCTTAAGTGCACCAGACCTGGTGGCCGCACAGGCATCCCCACGCTGGCGCAGGCAGAGCAATTTCTAGCTCAGAGAGGGGCGTGGTAGCACCGCATAATAGTGTGGGGCTGCCCTTCCTACCGCAGAGACGAGGAGAACGCAGAGGAATCATCAAAACTCAGCGGCCTATGCCTCTGGTCTGAAAATAGCTCACCGCAGAAGGCGCTGAGACGCAAGGAAACCCTGTGCACTCTGCGCCTGTCTGCGGTTGATTTTCATGCTTTATGGTGCCCCGCTGGGGCAGTTAACTGCGGTGAGTTTTTGCAGTGAAGTCAATTATAAGTCATCCTGACCAGGGGGACGCAAAAACGTGACGGCGCCCTGTGCGGTTAGATTGAATTCACCGCAAGGACGCAAAGGTTTCTCCAGGTCTTTGCGCTGTTTGCGCCCTTTGCGGTTTTCCAATTGCACAGGTCGCAATTTTGTCGGACCTGGCCACTTTGTAGGACAACTGCGAGCAGTTGTCCTACAACTTTTGGACACGCCCTCCCTATGTGTAGACTTGTCTGTTAACCCATTTTGTGGTATGTTATCTGACAATATTACCTGACCCTGCGTACGTGAGCATGAACGGCAGACCCAGCGTAGATGATGTACAACATCAGCACAAGGTACTGGGCATTTACCTTGAGCTGGCTCAGTATCCCATCCTGGCACGCCAGATCAGAGAGCGGATGCGGCAGGAGCTGTTCTCCAGGGGCATCATCAGCATGGAGACATTCGAGGCCGAGGTCCAGGAAAAGGCTACCCTTTCGCAGCAGCGCGAGGGCATCGCCGACCCGCTGGCGGAGGAGCCTGCTCCCGTCTGGATCGAGCGTCTGGCGATCATACGCGACCAGCTCACCGACTTCTACTTCGCCTACAACCTGCCTCACGACCGGTTGAAGGAGATCATTCAATCCTTTCTGTCAAACCGGGTCCCCCTGCAGGCAGATACCCCACGGCTGACCTTCAACCCTGAACTGGCACCCTGGGACCTGTTGTTCGCTCAGGGTGAGGAGTTCGAGAATCTGCCCCCGGAAAAACGTGTCAGGGTGGAGCACCATCTGCGAGAGATCATCGTCGTGCTCATTAAAGGTATGATAAGCGACAGGCTCGACTTCGTTGGCCTGGCAAAAGAGTTATTTACCATCCAGGACCTGAAGGAGATTCGGCGGCGCCGCATCGGGCGGGGGAAAATCGGCGGCAAGGCAGCCGGCCTGTTGCTGGCCTGGAAGATCCTCCACCTCGAGGATGGGACACAGGATGAGATAGATGTCCGCCCATATCTGCGTATCCCTGACTCCTACTTTATCGGTGCTGACGTATTCTACGATTTCCTCTCATTGAACGGCCTTACCCAGTACATGAATCAAAAGTACCGTTCCGCCGAGGAGATCGAATCTGAATACCCCGCCATCGTGGCTGCTTATATGGAAGGGCGCTTCCCTGAAAACATCGTCCAGAGTTTGAAGGCGTTGCTCGAGGAGGTGGGTAACTCACCGTTGATCGTGCGCTCTTCCAGCCTGCTGGAGGATAATTTTGGCACCGCCTTCGCGGGCAAGTACGAGAGCGTCTTCTGCCCCAACCAGGGTACGCCGGAAGAGAACCTGGAGAGTTTGTTGAACGCCATCAAGCAGGTATACGCCAGCGTGCTGAAGCCAGATGCACTGTTGTACCGCAAACAGATGAAGCTGGAGGACTATGATGAACGCATGGCAGTACTGATCCAAAAGGTGCAGGGCTTTCAGTACCGCGATTACTTCTTCCCAATGGTCGCGGGTGTGGGCTACAGCCGCAATCCCCTGCGCTGGAATCCCCGCATCCGCCGCGAGGACGGCTTTCTGCGTCTGGTGTTGGGGTTGGGCACGCGGGCTGTGGAGCGGACCGGTAATGACTATCCGCGCATCATCGCACTCAGCCACCCCACTCTGCGCCCGGCAGCCGATGCAGGGCAGATACGCAAGTATTCCCAATACTTCGTGGACCTGATAGACCTTAAGGAAAACACTTTTAAGACGTTACCCATCTCTCAGGTGTTGGGCAGCGATTACCCCGCGCTCCACTATCTGGTCTCCGTAGACAAAGGAGGATACCTGGTAACACCTCTCTCGCGTGTGGACCTGGGCGAAGCGCGCAACCTGGTGCTTACCTTCGAGCGCCTGACACAGGACCGACGCTTTGCCGCTTTAATGAAGACAATTCTTAAGAGACTGGAGCGGCACTACAAGTGGCCGGTGGACATCGAGTTCACTCTGGACATTCACCCTCGCTACCCCGAGGCTGATTTTACCGTCAATCTGCTCCAGTGTCGTCCCCTTGTGAGCAAGGATTGGACGGCCGTGGAGATCCCCACGCACATCCCTGCCCAGGACATTATCCTGCGAGCGTCGAAACTGGTGCCGCAAGGGATAGTCTCAGGAGTGCGCTACATTGTCTACGTTGACCCGTTCGCGTACGCCCGGATACCCGACTACACCACCCGCATCGAGCTGGGGCGTCTGGTCGGACGGCTGAACAAAAGGCTTGAGGGAGAGCCGTTTGTACTTATGGGCCCCGGCCGATGGGGCAGCTCGAACCCGGAGCTGGGAGTCAAGGTGACTTACGCTGACATTTACAACGCCAGGGTGTTGGTCGAGATTCCCCTGGCCCAGGAGGGGAGCACGGCCGAACCGTCGTACGGCACCCATTTCTTCCAGGACCTGGTGGAAACCGGCATCTATCCACTTCCGGTTGTGCTTGGAGAGGATGGGGCGATGCTCAACGAAAGATTCCTCTACGAATCGCCCAATATAATAGCCTCACTGTTGCCGGATGATGCAGTCTACGCCTCCTACGTGCGGGTTATTGACGTGCCCGCTGTTTCCGGAGGGCGATGCCTTGAGATTGTAATGAACGGTGAGCAGGAGATTGCTATCGGCTACCTGAAAGGCCCGGCCCAGCTCGCCGGCCCCCTGTGACCGTAGGGGCGAGGGAGGCCTCACCAGTACACCATTTCGAGCCTGCGGCAGGTGGCCGGCCTTCGCTGACCTGAGACTTCGGCGCAGTCCGACGCCTAACGCCAGGTGCCCGGGGAGGGCGATTCCAGCGGCCTGAACAGTTATCCCCGTTGTAACTGCCTGCTCACGCCGACTGAAGTCACCCCTTTGGACCGCAGGCCTTCGGTCGGCGCAGGCTGACGCCCGACGCCGCAGGCGCCCAGAAAGGCCGATTTTCCAATCGGCACACGGCGGGAGGCAGCCGGGCAGGTCATTACTCTCCGTTCGTAACCACAGCCATACAACGGGGTTATATTTATGGGCCGGCTCTCCCGGCGACGAACAGGGGTGTAAGATGCACAATGCTATTACCGATGTCCAGGGAATTAAAGTCGGCCATTACACTGACACAACGGGCATTACCGGCTGCACCGTAGTGCTCTGTGAGGGTGGCGCTGTGGGAGGGGTGGACGTGCGGGGTTCGGCACCCGGCACCCGCGAGACGGATCTGTTGCGCCCGGTCAATCTGGTGCAGGAAGTGCATGCCGTACTGCTCACCGGCGGCAGTGCCTTCGGCCTGGACGCCGCGGGCGGCGTGATGCGCTGGCTGGAAGAACGCCACATCGGCTTTAATGTGGGGGTGGGAGTGGTGCCGATCGTGCCCGCGGCAGTGCTGTTCGACCTGACCATAGGCGATCCCCAAGCCCGGCCCGATGCCCGGGCCGGTTACATGGCCTGCCAGGAAGCGAGCGCCGGGCCGGTGGCAGAAGGGAACGTCGGAGCGGGCACCGGCGCCACGGTGGGCAAGCTGCTTGGCCCGAAATTTGCCACCAAATCTGGTCTGGGCACGTCCAGCATGCGGATAGGAAAAGGGTACGTGGTTGGAGCCATCGCTGCAGTTAACGCCTTCGGCGACGTGGTGGATGCGGACACAGGTGAGATCATCGCCGGGACGCGTCGACCGGTGGTGGGGGGCTTTCTCAATACATTCAGACAAATGCAGAGCGACCTGGGGCAGACCGTTTTGTCCTTTGCCAACACCACACTCGTTGTAGTTGCCACGGATGCTTACCTGACGAAAGAGGGGGCCAACAAAGTGGCTCAAATGGCCCACGACGGTCTGGCACGTGTTATCAGGCCGGTGCACACAATGCTCGATGGCGATACCATCTTCGCCCTCGCGACGGGTAAACCGCCCAGGCGTGGCAGCGGCGCCGATCCCAGCGTCATCGGCGCGGCCGCCGTCGAGGTGGTGGCACAGGCCGTGATGCGGGCTGTGCGGCAGGCGGAATCACTGGGAGGGATACCCGCCGCCCGCGATTTGTAGCAACGGGCGGAATCAGCGCAGGCTGACGAACCTTACAGGTAAGGCAACTATTCACGCCGACTGAAATCGTCCTCCACGGGCACTTCGTGCCGGTTGTCGGCCTGCGCCGACAACCCTTATGTGCGCGTCTGGAGACATGGTCGGCGAAGGCCGACCATCGGCCGCAGGCCCAGAAAGGGTGTACGGGCGAGGCACACCTCGCCCCTACTGCAAATAAGGTCGTTTCACCGCCGAGACGCAGAGTACGCAGAGCCCACCGATGAAAAACTCTGCGCTCCCGGCGTCCCTGCGGTGAGTCCTTGCAGTGAACTCAAAAATACAACAAGGAGGGAGAATCTTGGAGGAGAAAATTTTTTCGGTGCGTAAAATCGTTCTCTCTGGCGTTCTGGCGGCCATATCCATTTTGTTGGGATGGACACGCCTGGGCTTCATCCCCGTGCCCACGGCTGCGGGCCACGCCACCATCATGCACGTACCGGCCATCATCGGTGGGATTATGGAAGGCTGGATCGTCGGGGGACTCGTCGGCACCATCTTCGGCATCTTCAGCTTCATAAATGCCACTGTGCCACTGTTTAAGGACCCGCTGGTGGCTGTGTTGCCGCGTATTTTCATCGGTATCACCGCCTTCTTCGCTTACGCGGGAGTGAAGAGAGTCAACGAATACCTGGCATTGGTTGTTTCTGCCACCGTGGGCACACTTACCAATACGGTCCTGGTGCTTGGCATGGCCGTGCTGCGGGGCTACATGGCCCCAGGAGTGGCACTGACGGTCGGTGTGACCCATGGCGTGCCGGAGATCATCGTGGCTGTTATCATTACCGTTGCGGTAATCGGGGCCTGGAAGCGCATCAAGATTGGCCGTGCTACGGCCAGGATGTAGTTCCTGGAGTAGCCTGTGGTGGCCGGTACCACATTTGCGCGGAGATGGTGCCGGCCATCATTGTTTACACGGGGGTAGCCCATGCGTATGAGTCAACTGTTTGGCCAGACTTTGCGTGAACCGCCTGCGGATGCTCAGGTAGCCAGCCATCGCCTGCTCCTTCAGGCCGGCTTCATCCGCCAACTGGGGAGCGGAATATTCAGCTACCTGCACCTGGCCCGGCGCTCCATAACCAGGATCGAGAACATCATGCGCGAGGAGATGAACCGTATCGGCGGGCAGGAGATCACCATGCCGGTGATACATCCTGCCGGGCTCTGGAGAGAGAGCGGATGCTGGCCTCAGATCAGCAGCGAGATGGGGCGCTTTTATGGCAGAAACGAGAGGGAGCTGGAACTTGCGATGACCTGCGATCAGGTGGTAGCAGACCTTGTGCGCACCGAGATACGTTCGTACAGGCAACTGCCCCGTCTCATATACCATATCCAGACCAGATGGCGGAACGACCCGCGCCCGCGCGCTGGCCTGATAAGGGTCAGAGAGTTCACTGCGAAGGATAGCTACAGCTTCGATGCAGACCGGGAGGGACTTGATCGCCAGTATCGCGCTCACTACCAGGCCTACTACAATATCTTCCACCGCTGCGGTCTGCCGGTTGTCGCGGTCAGGTCCGATGTCGGCATGACAGATGAGCAGATGGCCCACCAGTTCATGTATCTGGCCCCTATCGGGGAGGATACGCTGCTGATATGTGACGGATGCGGGTATATGGCCAACCGCCAGGCAGCCAGGTTCCGGAAGCCACAGCCAGCGGATGAACTGCCCAGACCCATCGAAAAAGTGGCCACGCCAGGCGTGACCACCATCGCAGAACTGGCCGATTTCCTGAGCATACCCGCGTCCCGCACTGCAAAAGCCGTTTTCAGGGTGGCTACTTTTACCGGAGACCGGATGAGCAGTGAAAGGCTTGTCTTTGCCATTGTGCGGGGTGACATGGAGCTGAACGAGATAAAACTCGCCAGTGCGTTAAAGGCGTGCGCGCTCAGGCCGGCCCGCGATGAGGAAATCGTCCAGGCCGGTGCCATTCCTGGCTATGCTTCCCCTCTCGGCGTCCGGAATGCGATAATCGTCGTGGATGATCTGGTCGCCGGTTCACCCAACCTGGTCGCCGGCGCGAATGAGGAAGGATACCATCTGGTCAATGTGAACTATGGTCGGGACTATCGGGCTGATCTGGTCGCAGATATTGCCGCGGCCGGAGAAGGACACGCCTGCCGCGAGTGCGGCTTTCACCTGCGTGCCTCCACAGGAGTGGTGGCAGGCAATATCTCAAAGCTGGGCACCGGTTACTCCGAGGCAATGGGCTGCCTGTTCCTTGACCGGGACGGGCAACTCAGACCGGTAACTATGGGCGCCTACAGCATCGGTGTGGACCGTTTGCTGGCCTGTGTGGCCGAGGAACACCACGATGAGATGGGATTGATCTGGCCGATCAGCGTGGCGCCGTATCAGGTCCACCTTGTCACATTGCAGGGAGGCGAGGAGGAAGGCGCACAGCTCTACGCCAGGCTGTGCGAAGCCGGCATCGAGGTCCTTTACGATGACCGCGATGAAAGCGCCGGCGTCAAATTCAACGATGCTGACCTGATAGGTGTGCCCGTCAGGTTGACGGTGAGCAAACGCTCGCTGGGCGCGGGCGGGGTCGAATTGAAACTCCGACGCAGCACCGACCGGAGTATCCTGCCCCAAGATGAGGTTGTGTCACGTGTGCAGGCCATCATCGGGGAGCTGAATGACGAGATCGCCGCGGAGGTGAGAGCGATGCCCTTTTGAGAGCGCAACAGGCTCACGCGCCTGACCAAAATAACGCATGGGAATCGAGCCTTCACCCGGATTCTCCGACCGAGGCCTTTACTCCGGCGCTTTATGTTTGGGGCTAACATCAAGTTTGGACGCGGGTGTGAGATACGCATAACTGGACTCCGTGCGTCGTTCCTACCCGCCGTGCCCGCCAGACCACAGTCCGGCGGGCCTGCAGCAGCCGGCTGCGCGGGTTATGACCCGCGCAGCGCAGTCAAGAGATGGGCCAGTGCGTCGCACCTCAGAATCAGTTGTGCGAATAAAAAGCCTGTGCGAGATGATGCTAAAACCCGTTTCACCACGAGAGGCTGACAGCCCATCTGCTGTCCAACACGTGGTCAGGGAGGATCAATATGCCACGCGGGAAACGCGAAAGTCACTGGCTGGTCATCAGGCGTTGCCTTGCCATCATCCGACGGGTTCAGCGTGGACCTGCCGGCCGCGATGAGCTGATCCAGGCCGTGTTGACGCAAGAAGGAGCGGATGCCTACGGGAATGCTCAGGGCGTCCTCCTGTACCGGCGTTTCGAGAACGACTTGCAACGCATTCGGAAAATCTTGCAGGTGGATGTGTACTTCAGCCGCCAGGAAGGCGGCTATATCATCCGCGATACCTGGCTTCCACTCCTGGAGCTGCCTGACGAGGACCTGGCGACCATCGCCTGGCTGGAGGAGACATTCGACATAGAATCGCCCCAGCATGACGAAGTTTACGGTCTCCTCGACCGTTTGCGGCTGTACCTGCCGCCGGAGCGCCGCGGGGAGATCGAGCGCCAGCGCACGGCACTGGCCATAGACCTGCGCACACGCGACCAGGATGTCATCCAGCCTGACGTCTGGGATGGTTTGACTCGAGCGCTGGTTGAGCGTCGGCGTGTTGAGTTTGACTACCTCTCGCCGCTGTACGAGGATCGTTCTCCTCGGCATCACGTAGTGGAGCCCTACAAGCGCTATTTTAAAGATGGTCACTATTACCTGCGTGGATGGTGTCTGGACGTCAACGGGCCGGAAGAGGAGAGCAGGCCGGGCATGTACATCTACTACCGCCTGGGGCGTATCTCCAACCTCCATGTGCTGCCCCAAAAATTACCTCCGTTCCCGCCGCCGGCGCCCAGTTACCCGGTCGTCTATGAGCTGGCCCCCAAACTTGCGCGCTCTGGCATCACGCGCCACCCGGAGATCACCATCCGGGAAATCGAGCAGCGCGACGATGGGAGTGCCCTGGTACGTGGTGAAACGGACAGTATATTCTGGGCAGTGCAGACGCTTCTCCGCTACGGCCCCAACTGTCGTGTCCTGGGCGGAGCGGAGATGCTGGCAGAAATGCGCCATACGGTAACAGCAATGGCCAGGCAGTATGGGACGAGTGATGACGGCAGTGATGCCTGTGAACTGGATTACGGCGATATGTCCCAGGGAGACCGCCTGTATCAGCCCCATTGGTGGAAAGAGTAACAGCATGCCGGTCCGATGACCAGGATATTGCTTGCTTCCGCATCGCCGCGCCGACGTGAGCTGCTCTCGCTGCTGGGGTTTCCATTCGAGACCACGGTGTCCGATGTGGATGAATCGCCGGCAGCAGGCGAGGAACCGGCTGCGCTTGTGACCCGGCTCAGCCTTGCCAAGGCTCGTGCAGCCTGCAACATGGCCACAGCCCACACCGATGCTCCGGATGTGGTGGTGGCGTGCGATACTATCGTGGCACTGGATGGTACAGTGCTCGGTAAGCCGCATGATGAGCAGGACGCACTGGATATGCTGCGTCGGCTGCGTGCCCGCGCTCACACCGTTTACAGTGCCCTCGCACTTGTCTCGCCGACGCGCGGACGTGTCGCTACCAGTCTGGTCGAGACCGTTGTCGTAATGCGCGATTACACCGCTGAGGAAATCGCCCGCTATATTGCCAGCGGCGATCCGTTTGACAAGGCAGGGGCCTATGCGATCCAGCATGGCTGGTTTCGACCGGTAGCCAGGCTGAGGGGTTGCTATGCCAACGTGATGGGGTTGCCTCTCTGCCACCTGGCACAGCATCTGCGAGATTGGGACATCGAGGTCCCGCACGAGCCATCCACGGCCTGCCAGAACCACACCGGGCACATCTGCCACACCTTTCAGACTGTACTGCACAGATGATGAGACAAAGAAAAAGGCGCTCGCTGTTCACTATCTGGGTGGTATGCACACTGCTCTGGCTGATCGGCTGCGCTGATCGGCCCACCACAACCGCCATTATCCTGGTCACCCCTTCCCCGGCTCATACGCCCACTGCCTTACCCACCGTCACTCCGACGCCCTCGCCCTCACCGGCCACCACCGCAGCCGCATTTCTGTCCGCCTGGGAAGCTGGCGACTACGCAGGCATGTACAGTCTGCTGTCGCCCGCCGCGCAGGCAACCATCAGTGCCGACGACTTCGTGGCACGCTATCGGGATGCTCTGACCACGGCCACTGCGCTCACCGTCACCACACGCCTCCAGGCTATTCTTCAGGAGGGTGAACGGGCTTACGTCGCCTTTCGCCTGGCCTTCGATACTGCGCTGGTTGGCACGCTGGTGACCGATACGGTAATGACGCTCGGCCAGTATGGGACGACGTGGCTGGTGGAATGGGAGACGGGCCTGATCTGGCCTCAACTGGCCGGGGGGAACTACTTCTGGATGAAGCACATCATACCCGCCCGCGCCAACATATATGATCGGAACGGCCTGGCGCTGGCCGCCGAGGGGCGTATTGTTACTATCGGGGTCATCCCCGCTGAAATCCAGGACGAGGAAGCCCTCCTGACGGCGCTCACCACGGTCACCGGCCTTTCTCCCGACGAAATCCGCGGGCGATATGTCGCCGTCCCGGCCGGGTGGAAGGTGCCCATTGCCGACATTCCGGCCGAACTGAGCGTGGAATATAACGATTGGCTCTCATCCATCCCCGGTATATATCGCGAGGAGAGGAATGCCCGCACCTACCCACACGCGGGAGAGATGGGCGTGGCTCCCCACGTGGTGGGATGGGTTTCCCCCATACCGGCGGAACGGGTGGACATATACCGCGCCCGGGGCTATCGCGGCGACGAATGGGTGGGCATCTCAGGCCTGGAGTTCTGGGGCGAGGAAATCCTGGCCGGACGGCACGGTGGAGTGCTGAGCGTGGTCACCCCGGAGGGGGCGATCGTTGCCACCGTGGCAGAGCATCCCCCCTCGCCCAGCCGGGCCATTTACACCACCTTCGACCGCGACTTCCAAAAAAGGGTCCAGCAGATTCTGGGAGGACGGCGCGGTGCCATCGTGGTGCTGGATGTCCACACCGGCGCGGTGCGTGCGCTGGCGAGCGGACCGGGCTTCGACCCCAACATGTTTATCGGCCCGGCAGGCGCTGTGGGCCGTGCCCAGATCCTCGCCGATCCGCGTCGCCCTCTGTTCAACCGTGCTACTCAGGGGACTTACCCTGCCGCCTCCGTCTTCAAGATAGTTACTATGGCAGCGGCGCTGGAAGCAGGCGGCATGGATGCTGAGCAGACCTTCTTCCATTGCCCGGGCTACTGGGAAGGGCTGGGGACATCATATCGCAAGTGGTGTTGGAAGGAGCAGGGACACGGGGACATCAATCTCAAAGACGGCCTCACAGCCTCATGCGATGTGGTTTTCTACAGCGTGGGACACCATCTCGATACCCTCGATCCATTCATACTCCCCAGGTTTGGACGTGGGTTCGGCTTCGGGGTGCCGACCGGGCTGGTGGGCCTGTTCGAGGAGAGCGGCGTGGTCCCGGATCCGGACTGGAAACGCGATGTCATCGGAGAAACGTGGTGGGTCGGGGACACGATCAATCTCTCCATCGGACAGGGTTATCTGTTGGTCACGCCGCTTCAGGTCGCACGCATGATGGCCGCGGTGGCGAACGGTGGTGCCCTCTACCGCCCCTATTTGATCGAGCGCATAGCCGGAGCCGGTGATCTCCCTGAACAGGTGACACAGCCACAGGTAGTGGGTACGCTGCCGGTCAGCCCCGAGCACCTGAAGGCCATTCAGGAAGCTCTGGCAGGAGTGACCACCAGGGCAATCGGCACCGCCGCTCATCGCTTTGCCGGTCTGAGCATCCCCGTGGCAGGTAAGACCGGTACGGCTGAGGTCGGCGGACCCGATACGATACCCCACTCATGGTTTGCCGGTTACGCTCCCGCTGATGCCCCCGAAATAGCCATCGCTGCCGTTGTGGAGAATGCCGGCGAGGGCTCGAGCGTCGCAGCGCCGCTGGTGCGTCAGGTGATCGAAGCCTATTACGGCCTTCCTATCTCACCACTGCCACCACAGGCGCAGGAAGGATACGTCCCCCCGATACCTGCCACCCGGCCGGGCGAATAGACCGGCGGTCGCATTGACTGATCCCGGCCACCCGGCATGCGGCGCGGCCAGAGAACGTGGTAGTAGAAGCCGTTCATACACACATGGTCCACAGGCTGATAATGCTGGCCGATGGCCTCCAACACCGGCGGCGGATAGAATTGCGCCCGGAAGAGCACCATGCCGAACTCCTGCCTGCTGATGCGTTCGACCATCTCGGTTGTATCAAGCAGGCCGTTTTTGTAGAGGTTGAGTAACTGGGTCGGGTTGGTCACCACGGGCTTATCGGCCAGCAGGGTGAACATAGCTTCCTCGCTGAATACCGGCCCCCTGGCCATCCGCACGTAATTGAGTAGCTTTTCCCCTGCCGCGTAATCTTCAGCCGAGAGCAGATGCCCCAGTTGGGTGTAGCCCATCGAGTCATAGTACTGGAAGGTGACACAATCACCCTGCACCAGCCGGTTAGCCACCCCGAGAACGCGGGCCAGCGGACCGAAGAATGGGCCGGAAGTCGGCATATGGAGCATTCGGGGGGCCTGGATCAGGTATAGCAGTGGGACCAGAACCATCACCACAGATTTTGCGGTCGCTCCGGATGCTCTGTTTACCAGACGGCCCAGCGCCAGGGCAGCGGTAAGACATGAGGCGGCGACCGCTGTGGTGAAGTAGCCGAACCCCGCCCCCCATTTGCCGCTCAGTGCTCCGGCTCCAAGCGAGAACAAAAACCACAGTGAATAGGCTGACAGCCGCCCCCAGAACAACTCGTAGCACAGGTACCCCGTTGCCAGCAGCACGAAGACGGTATGCAGACGAGACCACTGCCCGAACAAGAAGAGCGTCTGGCGGTAGTCAAACTCATTGACGTTTGCCTGGATAACATTTACCCACCACTGGCCGCCGGTTGCGACATTCAGTCCCCAGAAGATGACACCGGCCACGGTTGCCAGCGCACCCCCTGCCCCAAGGGCACGCCTGACATCGCGTATAAAGACGTATGACAGAGCCGCTGCAACGGTGAACACAGCCATCTGTTTGGTATATCCGGCACAGAGAAGCATCAACAGACCGGGGATCAGGTTGCGCCTGCCCCGGCCTGGCTGGTCAAAGCCGGCGATGAAGACTATCGCCAGCGTCTCGAACATCACCATCGTCATGTGCATACGGCACAGTGGCCCGATCTGGTAAACGTAGTTTGAGGCGAGGAAGGATAATCCACCGAGCAGGGGGATAAGCCGTCCCCCAACTTCCCGCCTGACGGCAGCAGAGATGGCAGCGGCAGTGATCAGTGTGGCAGCAAATGAAACCACTCTACCGGCCACCACACGTGCCCCAAAGATCGGTAACAATGGCACGACGAGCAGGTGAAACAGTGGTGGATAATTGGAGGCATAGAAAGGGTAGGTAGCGTTGTCCTTATAGGGCCATTCTCCACGGCTGTAGAGAATGGCATCGTACAGCTCAAAACCTTCTCCCTGGTCGTAATCTAAAGGCCAGCGGAAGAGGGCAGCAGCATACACCCCGTAAATGAGCAGGTAACCCAGATAGACGAGCGTGGCCAGAACAGCCAGAGCAGCGAAGAGTATTCTGAAAGTGCGCGATGAGTTCATCAGACAAATTCAGGCTGATTGAAATCGGCCGCTTCAGACACTACACGCCGGACGCCAGCCTGAGCCGACGCACTTGCGTGCACGGGATGCTCAGGTGAAAAGACCCCGGCGTGGCATGGCAGAGATCGAGCATTCAGGCTGGTCGGTCTCCCAGGCGGATGAGAATGCAGCCAACAAGCATAGCAAGCAGGCCCAGGCCAACCCCGATACGTTGCAGGGGGCCAAAGCCGCTCCACTCCCCGGCCCCAACGATGTCAACCGCAACCACACCTGTTGCAGCCAGCAAACCCGAAACCAATACGAAGATACCCAGTTGCCGCTTTGTGATCATTCTACGGATTAACCATCCCCCGAACAGTGGTCGTGATTATAACACAGCAATGCACAGGTGCAACCCTACGGTCGCCACTTGCGTATTCAGATAGCGACGGATCAGCCACCAGGATCACCGGCGCAGCTCTCCAATGCTGCGTCGCCTCCAACCCGCCGCGAGCATCTTACTTGACAGAATTTACTCAGGAGTCTGGGATGTCAGACATAACAGAGGCAGACGAGCAGGGGATGATAACAGCGGCCAGAGCCTCAATGAATGAATGGACGACGGCCGCTCTGGCCCATGCCAGCGTGGTGCTGGCATTTGTTGTTGGTGCAGCCGGTGGTGTCGGGGCCTTCGCCGGGCCTGCAGTGGCACTGGCGATCTACCTTGGATACCGTGGCAAGTCCCGTTTTATTGCCCTCCATGCGCTGCAGGCTTGTGTGTACCAGGCGGTCGGTATTCTGATATTCATAACGCTGGCAGCAGTGCTGGGAGCGGAGCTGGCTATCGCCTGGACGATAAGCGGTATCCTCTCGGTTGTTTTGATAGGCCTTGTACTTGTACCTTTCGCTCTGTTGCTGACACTGCTGGTGGTGCTGCTGCTCATCGTCACACCATTCTTGTGGGCGGGTTATGGCCTGTATGCGGCCTATAAAGTCTACCACGGGCAGGACTTCCGCTATCGGTGGATTGGGGATTGGGTAGAGCGAGAAGTGAAGCTCTATTGCCCCTGAGTCGCCAATGCCTTCACAGAGGCGCAGAGGGGAGAGTCCGCCACTCAACATGTCATTAAAGCCTGCCAGGCCTGTCGCCTTCGGACAGATGTTCTACACAGTCCGTCTCCATGCGCCGGTAACCGGATTTAAGCCACTTCTGGTAACTATCTGCCCACGCCGACTGAAGTCGCCCTTTGGGCCGCAGGCCTCCGGGCGGCCTGCGCAGACCGCTGTTTCCGCGTCGGCGCAGGTGCCCGGAAAAGCCGATCTTCCAATCGGCACACGTCGGCAGGCAGCGTGCAGGCAACTGCAAGCAGTTGCCCTACAATCCCTGCTCCCCCACCTTGACAAAATCCCCCGTCAGTGGTAAACTTCACGCCGTGAAATTTTTGTGTCACAAAGCAATACTGTAGGACAACTGCTTGCAGTTGTCCTACAGAAGGGGGCGTTCGTGGACGACGAACTGCAGGACCTGGGGATGCGGCTGTTCCACCTGATGGGGGCGCTGCGGCGCCGGTTCGCACGCGACCTGGCCCGC
>Ga0209227_1000360_pt1 | contig 39730 bp, 22 predicted proteins | sample YNPBryantNP2012_FD_185815 | JGI IMG/M metagenome (GOLD analysis project Ga0209227, IMG submission 185815) | Anoxygenic and chlorotrophic microbial mat microbial communities from Yellowstone National Park, USA - YNP Bryant NP 2012 (SPAdes)... ...
GTTCCTCGGAGGCATCGTGGGGCAACAACTCGCTGTACACGCCCAGTTCGCGCACGCGGCGCACGATCAACTGGGCCGTCTGCGAGCCGAAATCAAGCACGGGAACGCTCTGATGGGTCATGGGATGATGATCCTTTACAACGTTCTCTCCGGACGAAGGGGGGGTGGGGGAAACCATGTCGCCCCAGCCCCCTGCTTGCGGGCCGCGCCCTTACCTTCCCGCGGGTGGGGGCCTGGGGAAACCCGGTTTCCCCATCCCCCTGCGCACGGGCTGCGCCCGCACCTTCCCGCGGGCGGGGGGATGGGGGAACCAGGTTCCCCCATCCCCCTGCTCCAGTAGCCTACTTTCACGTTAGCCATAGGCACGGACATGGACGCGCGGGGGCAGCGCGGAGGGCGCAGCCTCCCCGCGCCCCGCCAACGGTAACGTGGGCGCGAACCATGCCCTGGCCTGCACAAGGATAGATCTAACCTGTTGAGGCGTGGCGGAGACGGCCGCGGTTAAAGGGGATGACCCGCTCCTCGGGGTAATCGGGCTCGGGAGAGGCGAATTCGGGCGTAACCACCACCGAGTTGTCGCCACCGAAGCGATTCGATACGTAGGCGTCAGCCTGCCAGTCGTTGTGCCACTCGGCGCCATCGAAGAGGTACCGGTACTCGTAAGCGCGGCCGGCCTCCAACTCAACGGTCGCTATCCAACCTGTCTCGGTCTGCCGCAACGGTGTCGCCAGTTCGTCCCAGTTGTTGAAGTCGCCTACGACGGAGATCGAGTCGGCCCAGATCGCGGCGGGTATCGCAAAGGTAACGAGCACTTTACCGTCACGGCCGGGTCGCTTGGTGATCATCACGCTACTCCTTTGTTGCGTGGCGCCAACCTCATTGTTGGTTTCATCCGTCTAACGTGAACATAGGCCCTCGGAGTGGAGGATGGGGAAACCCGGTTTCCCCATCCCCCCGCCCGCGAACGGGCCTGGCCCTCACGCAGGGGTGTGGGGAAACCCGGTTTCCCCATCCCCCCGCCCGCGAACGGGCCTGGCCCTCACGCAGGGGTGTGGGGAAACCCGGTTTCCCCATCTCCCACCCGCGGGCGGGCACAGCCCTCTCAGGAAAAACCTTATGTTCATCGGGGGAGGCGCGGAGGGCCTGGCCCACCGCGATCCCGTGGTTCCGCTCATGGCGGGGGCGCGCCCTGGCGCGGACCGCATGCGCCTGTCGCCGCGGGCGGAACGGGGGGTGCGATGAATCTGCGCCTTCCCCCGCCCCGCCAACGGTAATGCAGGAATGAACCATATGTTTGAAGTATAACATATTATGCGACGGGATCTGTTTGCTTTGCGTCGCCGGAGTTGCCGTTCGGGGGAGCGCGAAGGACGGCAAGGGCCATGCGGGCGGCTGCGCCTCCCCGCGCCCCTTCGAGACGATACCGGCCGGTCACGGCACGGCGGCGTTGAGCCGGTATATCGTTACCTCGTCTTGCTCAAATACGACCGTGCCCAGGCTGGCGAACTTCGCCAGGCTCTCCGGGGGGTACAGCCGCCGCTCCAGGCCGCCGATATAGACAAAGTCCACACGGTACTGGCGCAACAGGCGCTCGGCCTCCGACGGGTCACTGGTCAGGTAGATCGCATCCACCGCCGCGCAGCGGGGCGGGAGTTCGGCGCGGGCCTCAGGGTCGCCCCCGCGCCACTGGATCTGGTGGCCGGCCCAGCCGAGCACGGTAGGTATGCCCGTGGCCGCCGCGACCCCGCCATAGCCTTCGCTGTTGTACGAGCCGCCGCAGCGTCGCGCCGCGCGATCCTCCACCGCCACCGCCTCCAGCACCACGCTGCCCACCGGGGCCTCGCGGCGCAGCCAGGCCAGCGAGGCCGCCCCGGCGGGGCTGAGTTCGCGCGGCGTGCGGCCCACCAGGCCGGTGATGCTCCCCCGCGCATACTCGCGCACCGTCAGCCAGGGATAGACCAGCGCCCCCGCCAGCAACGCCAGGGCCAGACCGGCGGCGCTCCACCCCGCCAGACGCGCCCGGCCCTGCGTTCGGGCCAGGATCCACCACAGGCAGAAGGGCGCCAGCGTCCCCCATAGCAGCCAGATCTGGTAGTAGAACTTGAACACGGTGTTCATCCGCGCCGAGAAGCCCTCGAAGACGTCGCGGATATAGACCAGTTCGACCCCGAGCAGCACCGCGCAGCCCAGAGCCGCCAGGAGCAAGGCGAAGCTCTGGCCGGCGCGCTCTGCCAGGGCGCGCGCCCGCAGCAGCGCCAGGGCGCCCAGGCCCGCCAGGGCCAGCAGCGGAAAGCCGCTCAGCAGGCCGGCCAGCAGGAGCGCCGGTGGCAACCAGAGTAGAAGGCGCGCGTCTCGGGGCCGCGCCGGCGCCGCGACCCCGAGACGCGCGATCAGGGAGACGCTCGAAGCGTGAGCAGGCGCCGCCACCGGCGCCGCTGCGGGCGCCGGCCGCGGCGCAGCCAGGTACACAAAGGCGACGATTGGAACGGCGAACAGTCCGAAGATGACGGTGAAGGCGTGCAACCCCGTGCGTGAACCGAGAAAGGGCGCCAGGATGCTGCTCAACCGCCCGATCAGGGGCAGATCAATCAGGGGATCAGCGCCGCCGACCAGCGAGCGGAAGGTGAGGTGGAAGGGCAAGAACAGCAGATAGGCCGCGCCGATGAGCAGCAGTAGCCTACGCCCCGCCGCGCGCCAGGGGCGCGGCGTGCCGCTCCCGAGGAGGCGCAGGGTCAGGGCGGCGGCGTAGAGCAGAACGTAGGTCGGCAGATCCCAGCTATTGATCGCGTAGAGACTGCCGATGACGATCCCCGCCAGGGCCAGTTCGCCCCACTCACGCCGGCCCCGGCCCGGCGCCGGCGCCTCGGGGCGGGCCAGGACCGCGAGGGCCAGGGCGGCGGCGAGCATGCCGAAGGGCAGGGCCATCACGTGGGGATGCATATCGCCCAGGCGAAAGCTGAAAAAGGGAAACTCGGTGATGGTGTAGCGCCGCTCCTCGCCACTGAACGGCTGCGTGTCCCACAACGAACGCGAGGGCCACCACCAGTTAAACTCCGTCAGCCTGTCGCGCCGCTCCCAGCCGCTGATCGTTCCGAACTCGCCGGTCACGGCGGGGTAGGGCAGGCTGATCGTCGTCGCGCCGCCCAGCGCCTGCCGGGTCGCCGCCAGGGCCTGGCGCCCGTCGAGGGCCACCACGCGCTCATCGCCCAGCAGCACCTGAAGCGCGCCCGACTGGTTGCCCGCCCCCAGCACGAAGATCACTCCCAGCAGGGCGAAGAGCGGAACGCTCCACCGGCGCCACCCCCGCCGGCAGATGGGGTGGTCGCGCGCCGCCAGGGCGATCATGTTGGCGATCATCCCTGCCACCGCCTGCGCGGTCATGGCGAAGATCAGCGCCAGCGACAGGTTGTAGGCGGCCGACGGTTCCAGGACGGCCAGTTGGGCCACCGTGGCCATGAGCAGGTAGCCGAAGTAGTAGTAGTTGATGCTGAAGCCGGCGAGCCAGGGGTCGGCGGGCGGAAATATCCCCGAGCGCCCGATTGCGTTGAAGAAGGCGAAGTCCATGGGGCGCTCGGTGCCCCATGGCGTCGGGTCGTGGGCCCGCAGCCACACTGCGGCCAGCAGCGCGCCGAGGAAGAGCGCCTCGGCGGCCAGCACGCCCGGCCAGCGCGTCCTCAGCGCCGCCCGCGCCGCCGCCAGCGTCGCCCGCGGCCCGCCCAGCGCCGCCACCCCCGACGCCGCCACCGCCACCGCCGCAATGACAATCGCCGGCGCGGCGAAGGGGACCAGCCCGAACATCGCCAGCAGCCAGGCCAGGTAGCCGGTGAGCAACAGCCCCAGCGGCCGCGCCAGGCTGAAGCCCCCATCGGGCAGGGCGCGCAGCAGCCAGTTTGCCAGCGGCAGGCCCGCCAGGCCGATCAGGGAAGCGATCAACCACCAGATGAGAATGTCAGACGCCATATGTTTTTTGATGTGGGGGCGTTTTCTCAGGAGGCTGCGGCCTTCCCCACCACCTTCATCATTTTAGATTTTAGCTTGCGGATGGTAGAGTGCCGCTCAATGCAACCGGAAGCGCTCCAGCGCTCACGAGCTTGCGGCGTCTCGATGACGCTCTGGTCATCGGGCAGGGAGTGGGGCGACCGGGTTGCCCCACTCCCTGCAATCAACCGTCAAGCATTGGGAACCTGCAGACCATCAAGCAACCGCCGCGCCTCAGCGGCCCAGGGGCCGTCGGGGGCCAGGATGAGGTAGATCTCCAGTTCGGCCCGCGCGCGCTCGCGGTCGCCTTGCTGGGCGAAGAGTTTGCCGAGGCTGAAGTAGGGGTCCGGGGCTGACGGGTCGGCGACCACCGCCTGGCTCAGGGCGATCTCGGCTTTGTCGAGGCGTCCCCAGGCGAGCAGCGCACTGCCGAGTTTGTGCCAGTTCGCGGCGTTTGGCTCGGCGCGGGCGGCCATGAGGTACGCCTCCTCGGCCTCATCGTAGCGTCCCGCCTCGGCCAGGATATCGCCCCAGAGGTGCATCACGCCAATGTCGCGCGGGTTGGCCCGCGCGGCCCGCTCCAGAATCTGCGCCGCCTCGTCCAGCCGGCCCTGGTCGCGGTAACGCACTGCCAGACCAAAGGCCAGCGGCCCGTCGGTGGGGTTCGCCGCCAGGGCGGCCTCCAGGTCCTCCAGATCGGCTGGCGGGGGGCCCGCCGGTCGCGCCAACGCCCCGCTGCCCGCGAGGGGCCGCCAGGCATAGCCCGGCGGTACGCCTGTCACCCGATAGATGCGCGTCTGCCGGGCATCGTACACCGTCTCCAGATACGTGCCGCGCATCTGCTCGAACTTGGCCAGGCCCGCGACGGGGTAGAAGGCGCGCTCGACCCCGCCGACGTAGATGTAATCAACCCGGTAGCGCGCCAGGAAGCGCAGCGCCGTCTCCACATCGGGGGTGCGGAAAAACGTATCCAGGTCACGCTCGCGCCGGGCCGCGACCGCCGGGTCGCGCTGTTCGTTGACGTGGAGGGCGCTGATCACCGTGGGCAGGCCGGTGCTGGCGGCCACGCGGATGCCGTAGGCGCGGTAGAAGAACAGGCTCGCTTGCACGACCACCGGGGTGCCGGCAATCTCGCGGTTCAACCAGGCGATCGCCGGCCCGTCGCCCGAGAGATCCACCTCGACCTGGGTCACGCCCGGTTCGCATCCGCCGTAGGCCAGGCAATCGTAGGTAAAGCGCGCCTGATCGAGAAAGGCCAGGCCATCGAGCGTTGGTCCCGTTCGCACCGGCATGCGCGTAGCCAGGCGACTGGACGCCCCGGCGAGCGGGTAGATTGCGGCGAGGGCCGCCAGCACCCCCAGCGCCGCCAGCGTGGCCCGCGCGCCCACCCGCCCCCACACCCGCCGCGTCCCCCGCAGCAACAGCGGCAGGCTCGCCACCGCGGCGATCGCCAGCAATACCCAGACCTGCAACCCGAACTTGAAGACCGTGTTCATCCGGTACCACTCGCCGCCGTCCAGGTGATCGCGAATGTAGACCAGCTCGATCCCCAGCGAAACCGCCAGCGCCACCCAGACCAGAAGCAACCCGTACCAGACGGGCGCGCTGATGGCCCGCCGCGGCAACAGCGTCGCCCCCAGCATCAGCAGCGCGACCAGGGCCAGCCGCAGCCCCAGCGTGGGCAGCGCGGCCCCCAACAGCAGCAAGCCCGCGACCACGCCTACCGGCAACCACGCCCCCGCCGCGCCGGGCGCCACGGTGCGGGTCACTCCCAGGGCAAGCGGGGAGCGGCCGCGGGCGTTTCCGGACGGGGCGTAGACGCGCCAGGCCGCGCCGATCAGGGTCGGCAGCAGCACTGCCACAAACAGGCCGTAGATCACCAGGTAGTCGCGCGGCGTCGTTCCATCGGTCAGCGGCACCAGGCCGACGCCCCCCACGGGCGCCCAGTAACGGTCGAAGAATGGCGCGAAGAGGGTCAGACCACCAGCGACCACCGCCACCGCAGCAAGCCCTGCCCAAACCAGACGGCCCCAGGGCGCCCCCGCGGCCCGCGGGCCGGGCGCGCGCCAGGCCGCCCCCAGCAGGGCCAGGCTCGCTACCAGGGCATAGGTCGGCACGTCCCACGAATTGGTTACCGCCAGGGTTCCCAGCGTCAACCCCAGCATGAGCAGGGGCGCGTGGCGCAGAGGGAGCGCCCGGGCCTCCGTTCGGGGTGATGCTACCCTTCCATCCAACAGGCGGTATCCCAGCGCCAGGGCCAGCAGCGTGATCGGCAGGGCGATGGTGTGCGGGTGCAGGTCGGCGTAGAGGAAGGCGAAGGCGGGGAACTCGTTGATGGTATGCGGGATCACCCGGCTCGGCCCGACGAACCAGTCGCCGAGCCGGGCCCCGAAGCCGGCCAATCCGCCCTGTCGCAGCGCCTCGGCGACGGCGGGAAAGCCTTGCGACCAGCCCACGGCGAAGAAGCCGGCCAGGTTCCCCGCCACGCCCACCAGTGCCGCCGCGAGCGCGCCGTAGCGCGCCCGTCCGGTCAACTGACTGACCAGGGCAAAGGCCGCCGCCAGGGTCAGACCGGCGATCGTCGCCAGGGCCAGGTTGAAGCCCATTGCCGCGGGAAGGCCGGCCATCCGCACCGGCAGGGCGACAAGAAAATAGCCGTAGTAGTAGTAGTTGATGTAGCCGCCGCTGAAGAAGGGATCGTAGGGTGGCAGCACCGGGCTGCGCAACACGGCGTTGAGGAAGCCAAGCTCCATCGGCTTCTCGCCGCCCCAGATCGGGTGCCACAGGTCGGGGTTCAGGGCGCGAATCAGGGCCAGGCCGCTGAAGCCGGCCAGGAACACGCCCTCGCTCGCCAGCACGGCTGCCCGCCGCGCCCACAACGCCTGCCCCAGGCCGGTCAACCCGCGTCCGACACGCGCCAGGGCGCCCCCCTCCGCCCCTCGTCCCATCCACCAGAGCAGCGCCAGGTTCAGCAGCAGCGCCAGCGCCAGGCCCAGGGGCAGCCCGGCGCCGTTGTAGCGCCAGAGGCCCAGACTGGCCGGCAACCAGACCACGTAGCCTGCCAGCAGCCACCCGGCCAGCTTCGCCCAGGACCATCCGGCGTCGCGCCAGCCGCCGAAGACGGCATGGGCCGCCGGCAACCCCGCCAGGGCCAGGGCATACAGCGCCGCGAGCCAGGCCAGGAGCGCCAGCCAGGAGTGCTCCGCCGCCAGGCGGTTCCAGTCCGCCGGGGCCATCGCCGGCAACGCATTGACCGGCGTCCTGAGCATCAGCGGCGGGGGCGTATCAGCGGCGGGCGGGGTTACGTCAAGGTCGCTGGTGAGCATGCGCGGGGTCGCCGGGCCGACGACCCGGTAGATCGTCGTCGTGCCCTGCGCGAAGACCCGCTCCAGGTCACCCCGGGCGGCCAACTGCTCGAACCTGGCCAGGCGGGCCGGGTCATAACTGGCCCGTTCCACGCCGCCGACGTAGACATACGTCACGCCATAGCTCCGCAGCAGGGCCAGCGCCTCGTCCGGGTCGGCCCCGGCGTAGATCCGCTGCACGGCCCGCTGGCGGGCGGCGATCACTGCTCCGGCGCCCACGGCATTGCGTTGCTGCACCTGGTGCCACTCCCAGCCCAGGAGGGTCGGCAGGCCGGTGTGCGCCGCGACGCGCCCGGCCCACTGGTAGGAGGGCAGGTGCGCTTCGAGGATGATCGGCGTGCCAGAGACATTGCGCCGCATCCAGGCGATCGCCGCGGCGTCTTCATCGAGCGAAAAGGCCTCGCCGTAGCGTTGCGCGGACACCGCGGCCATAAACGCCGTTCCATCGAGGGTGCGCGGCGCGTTCGGGGCCCAGCGGTCGGCGGCGCGCGCCGGGGTAGCCGTAAGGGGGTAGATCAGCGCCGCGACGGCCAGCAGGGCCAACCCGCCGCGCGCGATGAGACGCGGCGCGGCCCCCGGCGCGACCCACAGCCGCGGGAGCAGCGCCGCGATCCCCAGGGCGAAGAGCATCCAGGCGTGCAACCCGAACTTGAACACCGTGTTCATGCGCCCGATGTCGCCCCTGACCGTCACCACCTCCACCAGCGCGAGCAGGCCCAGGCCCCCGGCCAGCCAGAGGCCCGGGATCAGCAGCGCCAGCGGGGCGCGCCGCAGGCGCCACAGCAGCCAGAGCGCCCCGCCGAGCAGCGGGATCAGCAGCGTCAGGGCCGGCCAGTCCAGCGCCAGACCGATCACCGCGATGCTGGCGACGATGCCTGCCGCGCCCGCCGCGACCTTTGGCCCGGCAAGGCGCCGGATCAGCAGCGCCCCGGCGATGGCCGTGGCGAAGAGCCAGTGGCCGTAGAGCAGAAAAGCCTCGCGCAGCGTCGTCCGTGGTGCGCCGAGCGCCTGCCCGAGCAGGGTGGGCGCGAGGCCCTCGCGCCAGAGTTCCACGCCCGAAGACTCGGTGGCGAAGTTGGCGACAAAGGGGGCGAAGAACAGGTTGCCGCTGACTGCCATCAGCAGCGGCGGCCCGGCGATCCCCAGCAGGCCCCGGGCCACCCCCCGCCCGCGACTGGCCCGCCAGCCCGCCACTGCCAGCAGCAGGGCGGCCAGGCCGACGAAGGTGGGGTAATCCCACGTGTTGGTCGCGCGGATGGCCCCCGCCAGGAGGCCCATCGCCAGGGCATAGACCACGACGCGGCCCATCTGGCGCGGCACGTCGCGCGCGTAGGCCACGGCCAGCCCCAGCAGGGCCAGGCTGAGGGGCATGACCAGCATATGGGCGTGCAGATCGCCAAAGAGGAAGGTGAAGAACGGAAACTCGTTCACCGTTCCCGGCACGATCCGCGTCGCGTCCCAGTAGGCCCACTCGGGGCGACCCTTCGCCGCCTGCTCGGCGGCGTAGCCGTTGAGGAACCAGACGGCCTGGGCCAGGTTGCCCAGGAGCAGCGCTGACGGCGGCGCCAGGCCCGCCGCCGTCAGCGCCCGCCGCTCCCTGACCGCATCGGCCCGCCCGCCGAGGAGGTTGTAGACCACGCCCCAGGCCCCCAGCGCGGTGAGGCCGAGCACGGTGGCGACGGCCAGGTTGTAGGCCACCCCCGGCGCGGCGCCGCTGAGATGGGTCAACGCGCCGGCCAGCACGAAGCCGAAGTAATAGTAGTTGATGAAGCCGCCCGCGTGCCAGGGATCGTAGGGCGGGAACGCGGCGCTGCGCAGCACCGCGTTGAAGTAGGCGAAATCCATCAACTTCTCGCCGCCGCGGGCGGGGTGCCACAGATCCGGGTTGAGCAGCCGCAACACGATGCCCAGAAGGAAGAAGCCCAGGAACAGCGCCTCGGCGCTGAGCAGGGCGGCGCGGCGCGCCCTCCCGAAGGCCCGCAGCCCGGCCCGCTGGCGCCAGGCCGCCGCCAGGCCCGCCAGCATCAGCGGGGCAGCGCACAGCCAGATCGTCGCCGGGGCGAAGGGCAGCGGGAACGGCCCCCAGCCCACCGCGCCAGCGTTGCCGCGCCCGGGAATGCCCGGATCATTGCCCAGACTGCCCGCAAGCCAGGCCAGGTAGGCCACCAGCAGCAGAGCGAGGATCTTCGCCAGGCTGAACCCGCGGTCGGGCAGGCGTGGCAGCAAGGGGAAGAGCAGGGCGAAGGTCGCCAGGCTCAGCGCCTCCAGCGCCAGCAACCAGGTCAACGGGGCCAGCGGCGGCGGCAAGGCGTAACCCGCCCATGACCCGCCGGCGGCATAGCGGCGCCACTGGCCATCGGTCAGGCGCAGCGCCGCCGGGTGGCGATCGGCGATGAGCACCGGGGACTTGTACACCTCCTCCCAGAGCACGTCGCCGGTGATCAGCGCCTCGGCCCGCTCGCGCGAGTAGGCGGCGGTCTTCTCGAAGATCAGCACCCGGGGATGGTCGTAGACGTGGAACGCCTCTTCGGCCCCCTGGTCGGAGATCTCGATCCCCAGGAGACGCGGGTAGGAAGTAATCTCCGCCGCCAGCCGGAAGCCCAGTTCGCCGCTGAACAGGCTATGGTAGTAGCGCATCAGCGCCGGGTAGCGCATGCGCAGCCGCGAGGCGCTGTCGTAGATACGGTTGCTGGTGAGGGTGATGTAATCGGCACGGTCGAGCTGGTCGAGCAACCCTTCTTCATAGGCGCCGCTCAGCCCCGCGCCGCCGAAGTACTTGCGCGGCTCATCCTCGGCATACGGCGCCGACTGGAGGCCCTGGAAGGTCGCCCCCCAGGCGGCATCGGCGGCCTGCAAGGGCAAGGGATCATCCCAGATCTCCGACATCACGAACGCGCCGGGCGGCGCGTTATCGGCCAGCCAGCGCGCGGCGATCACCCGCGAGTGGGGCTGGGTGTAGATTCGCGAGAAAGCGTAGGCCCAGGCCAGGGTTGCCAGCGCCACCAGCAGCAGCGCCCATCGCCCGCCGCGGAGGGCCAGCGCCCGCCAGGAGGGCGATGGCGCCGGTTCGCGCGCCAGGTCGGCCAGGCGCACGAGCCCCCAGGCCCCGAAGACGGTCAACGCGCCGTAGATCGGCAGCAGGTAGCGCAGAGTGATGGCGAACTGCCCCCCCTGCCAGCCAAAGTAGAAGCCGATCCACGCCAGCAGCACCCAGGCCGGGCTGAGCGGCAGCGACGCGACCCGCGGCCACAGCGCCCGGCGCAGGCCCCCCAGGGCAAAGGCCGCCGCGCCCCCCCAGGCCGCCAACCCCAGCGCCGGACCCATGCCCCAGAGGACCATGTTCACCCAGGGGAACAGGTAGGGCGTGCGCCCGACCCACTGCTGCGAAGGCGGATAATCCAGTTCTCCGCTCACCAGCGCCCGCACCGAACTGATGTTGCTCACGAAGCGCGGCTCGGGCCGGATATCGAGAAAACCGGCCCCCTGGAGCCAGCCTGCCAGTTGGGGCCGGCCCTCGGCAACCAGCACCGGCGACATTGGCGTCGAGCCGGTGAACGCATCGGGCGCGAGGGTGCGGAAGCTGAGCAGCGTCAGCGCGCCGGCCAGGATCAGCAGCGGCAACTCGCGCCACAGGAAGCGCTCCCAGGCCAGCGCGGCCACCGGCGCGCCCTCCGCGCGGCTGGCCCCCTGCGCCCACCGCCACGCCGCCACCACCGCCGCGACAATCGCCGCCAACCCCAGCGTCGCCAGCGTGATACGGTTCGCCATCGCCGCGCCAATGGCAAGGCCAAGCGCCGCGTAACTCGACCAGCCCCCGCCTTGAGCGACCCGCAGCGCCCAGTACAGGCTGAGCAGGCAGAAGAAGGTGGAAAAGATAGGATCAACGAAGAAATGGGCCTGCTGGATCTGCATCACGGTCAGCGCCGCGAGCAGCGCGGCCAGCAACCCGACCCGCCGGTCGAAGAGCCGCCGCCCGATCAGGTACACCAGGACGATCGAACCCAGATCGAACAGCACCGCCAGCCCGCGCCCGACCTTCTGGATCTGGCCGTAGAGGGTCAGATCGCGGCCCTCGGGGTTGAGCAGCGGGATCAACAGGCTGGCGCGAGGGAAGACGCGCTCGGGGTTTGCCACCAGCGGACCATAGTCGGTGCGCCGTTCTCCGGGGTTCGCGGGATCGGCGCCCACGCGTGGCGGCCCATTGATCCGCGGCGCCTGCGCCGGCAGAGCTTCCGCGGGCGTGAGCATCACCGCCGCCACCCTGGCGGCGATGACCGGGAAAGGCCCGTAGACATACAGGGGAAAGCGGTCGTAGTTACGTGGGTTGAGGGGCGAGCGCGACGAGTCGTACAACTCGCTCAGGCTGCCGGGGAGCCGCACCGTCGAAGCGACATCGGAGAAAAAGCGCTCATCGGGGTGCTGGCCGGTATCGCTGTCCCAATCGGTCAGACTGAGGGTGCGAAAATATGCCCCGAGCAAGAGGATGATCGCCAGCAAGATGCGCGGCGCCCAGACCGAACGCAACGATGCCGGCGAGATGGCACGGCGCGAAGCTACGCGAGGCTGTTCGATATTCACACTGACCGCCTGTGATGCGGCGCGCCGACACGCGCCACCCGACAGAAAACGAGGGCCCGCGCCCCCGCTGCATTATACAGAATCGCTCCGCGAACGGGCAAGGCGACAGGCCTGGGCACAGGGCCAGTGCAACGCCTGAGGCGCTTCCTGGGCGGGCTGCGCCCTCCCCAACCCTCCCGCGGGCAGGGGCGTGGGGAAAACCCGGTTTCCCCACCCCGCTGCGCGAAGGCGGTTGAAAAGAACGCCAGCCTGTGCTACACTGTCGCTTTGGGCTCAATACGTTTCAAATAAGATGACCAACCCCCTCTCCGGCCCTCCTCCGCTGGGGGCAGGAGTGCGGCTCCTCCCCCCAGCGGGGGGAGGTTGGGAGGGGAGCTGAAACGCCGCATGCGCTTATTTGAATACGGTATTGGCTTCAGGCCGGCGCGCGCCGGCTCTAGCGCTGTGGGAGTATTGTGCGGGCCAGGCGGCCCCACGAGATGAGGAACAGCATGGCTACCCAGTTCACCCTCGACGTCCAGCCCCGCACGGTGCTGGGCAAACAAGTCAAGCACCTGCGAACCCAGGGGCTGATCCCGGCGACGGTCTACGGCAAAGGCATCGAACCTGCCTCGGTGCAGGTCAATGGGCGCGCGTTTATGGCGGTGTACCGCAAAGCGGGCAAGACCGCCCTGATCGAGTTGCACATGGGCGCGGCCAGGCAGGCCGCCTTTGTGCAGGCGGTGCAGCGGCACCCTCTCACGCGCGATATCATTCACATTGATTTCAAGGTGGTGGATCTGCGCAAGGCCATTCACGTGGACGTGCCGGTGGTGACCGTCGGCGTATCGCCGCTGGTGGCCCGCGGCGACGCGCTGATCAACCATGCGCTCAATACGGTGATGGTCGAGGCCCTCCCTGCCGACGTGCCCCAGCACATTGATGTGGACGTCAGCGGCCTCGACGCCCTTGACAAGACCATCCACGTGCGTGATCTTCCACCCTCGCCGACGTACAGGATCCTGACCGACGGCGACGAGGTGCTGATCTCGCTGACACCGGTGCGCGCCGTCGTGGCCGAGGGGCCCGTCGAAGAGGTGCCGGTCGAACCAGAGTTAATCCGCCGCGAGCGCGCCAAGGAAGAGGAGGAGGAATAGTACCTGTTCACACCCTGGGTAACCCACGCGCCTGGGAGCGAGGGCGTCCTGTCCTCGTTGCGTCTCCGCGGGCAAGCTGCCCGCGCTCCCAGAAGCAATGTGAACGCTTACGAAGCATAGTACGGCGTGCCGCAACGCGCTCAGGAGAGGGTGTGGGAGGGCTTCGCCCTCCCACACGCTTCTATCACCCGGCGTAGGTGCGGCCCTTCCAACTCACGCCCCGCCCGCTGCGCACACGCCACATCCCGCGCAGAGCCACCACCAGGTAGGCCAGCAACCCCAATGGCCAGAGCAGCGCATAGAGCGGGTTGAGCCGGTACTGGCGCCGGTACATGGCGCCCCAGAGCCACAATCCGGCCGCCCAGGCCAGAACGCCGGCAGCCATCACGAATGCCGCCTCACCTGACCCGCTGGCCAGCAGCGCCGCCCCGATCCAGATCAACGTGAGCGGCCCCCAGGCCAGCGCCAGTTGCCACACGGCCGCCTGCCACGAGCGCGCCCCGCTGTTGCGCGCCCCCGCGGCGGCATGCTTGGCGAGACCCTCGGCAACTTCGCGCCCGTTGTGATACATCCGCGTGCTGAGATACTCCAGACCTTCGGCGCCGCCCACCCGGAAGCCCGCCGCGCGGATGGCCTGGGCCAGATGCACGTCCTCCAACACCTTGTCGCGCACCGCGCCATGACCGCCGATCGCCTCGTAGGCTGCGCGGCGCACCAGGATGCACTGCCCGTTCGCCAGCACCTCCTCGGGGCGCGTGGCGGGATGCTCGAAGTGCTCGATCGGGTAGATCGTGGTAATGAAGGCCAGGAAGGGCGGCAGCATCACCCGTTCCCAGAAGGTTCCCAGTTCAAGAAAGGGCCAGAGCGTAACCAGGTCGAGGTCACGGCGCCAGGCGCGCGTCAGGAGCGCGGCCGCCAGGTCGGGGTGGGGCGCCGTATCAGCATCGAGAAACAACAGCCACTCGCCCCGCGCCTGCGCGCCGAGCTGTTGGCAGGCAAAGCTCTTGCCGACCCACCCCTGCGGCAGTGACCGGCCACGGAGCACCCGCAGCCGCGCGTCGCCGGCAAACCCCGCCAGCACCCCGGCGGTCCCATCGGTGGAAGCATCGTCCAGCACCAGCACCTCGAAGCGGGGATAGCGCTGGGCGAGGGCGCCGGCCACGCAGCGACCGATGCTGCGTTCCTCGTTGCGCGCGGGGATCAGCACCGAGACCAGCGGGGCAGCGGCGGGCAGCGGCTCAGGCGGCGCGAGGCGGGGGCGGGCGCGCAGGCGCGCCCATTCGCGGGCGTAGCCGGCAATGAGCAGGGCAGACGCCGCCGCGGCGGCCAGGGTCAGGCTCATCGGTATTGCTCTTCTGGGGCGCTCTGTCATCCGGCAGGGGATGGGAGAACCGGGTTGCCTCATCTGCCGGAGTGAAACAGACCGTACGATGGATGATGAACAGATTATAAACCGAAAATGGGGGTAGACTGGCTACAATATGGTTGGGGCCTGGCTTCCATCGCCGGGCAGGCGCGGGTTGACAGCAGCGCCAGCGGCAAGGCGCGGTTCGCCGGTTTGCCTTGCCGGTCGCGCGCGGGGAACGACCCATCCAGAGTCGTCGGGCGCAATCAGGAAAAACTGGCTTTGCCCACGTTGGTATAGTCAGATCACCAGCCCTTGCCCCCATCATTTCCGCGTTCATCCCAACCAGGCGCGGGCAACGCCAGAGGTGCGATTCCATGCCTGAAGTACCGGTTGTCTTGCTGTACCTCGCCCTGGGGATCGCCGCCAGCCTGCTCGCGGCGTATGCCTGGAGTCGGCGGTACTACCGGAGCAGCCGTCCCTTTACGCTGCTGATGGGCGCGCTGGCGTACTGGTGCAGCGCGCGGGCGCTGGCCATCGCCGACCCCAGCTTCGAAGGGACGGTGTTCTGGGCCTTGATGCAGGTAGGCGGGATCGCCCTGATCATGCCGGCGTGGCTGCTGCTGGCCCTGTCGTACACCGGGCAGCGCTGGCGACGCCATCTCCCGGTGCTCACGGCGATCTTCGTGCCCGCCGCGGTGTTCTTTGTGCTGGCGATGAGCAATAGTCTGCACCGGCTCTGGTGGACGCAGGTCGTGCCGGACACCAGTCGCGGCTTCATGTGGGTGCAATCAACCTGGGGGCCGGTGTTCTGGATGCACACGATCTATGCGTACGGCTGTTTCATCGTAAGCGTCGCGTTCCTGGCGCGGGCCGCCGCGCAAGCCCCGGCGCCGGAGCGGCGCCTGGCCTGGCTCATGCTGATAGCCTCGCTCATCCCAACCCTGGGGAACGCGGCCTATCTGGCCGGGGCGCGACCGATCGGCCCGGACGATCCCACGCCGATCCTGCTCTTTTTCAGCGGATTGATCGCCCTCCCCGCCACCGTCCACTCGCGGGTCGTCGATCTGGCGCCGCTGGTCGCCCGCGAGGCCCTGGCGGCGCTGCCTGACGGGATCATCGTGCTCGACAACAATCAGCGCGTGGCGGAGATCAACGGCGCGGCGGCGGGCATGCTCGGCACGGACGAACGCACGGCCCTGGGAAGAGCGCTGGCGGCCCTGCTCAATGGGAGCCCCCTGGGAGTGGCCCTGCGGCCCGTCCTGGGCGATTTGCGCCAGCCGTCCACCCATCTGGCAAGCTATACCGAGAAGGACAAACACACGATCGAGGTCCGCGTCCGCCCGCTGAAGGCGGCCAACGGAGCGGTGGCCGGGGCGCTGCTGCTGTTGCGCGATGTAAGCGAACGTGTGAATGCCGAACAAAGCCGCGCGCAGCATCTGGCTGAGTTGAGCCTGATCAACCGGGTGGCGCGGGTCACCAACACCGCCCCCGACGCCGAAGGACTGGTGCGCGCCGCCGCCGCAACCATTGCCGCCGCCGGGGTCTGGGATCGGGTGACCGTCGGGCTTCTCGCCCCGGACGGCAGGCGGCTCGATGTTGTGGCCGACATTGGCAGCGAGGGCCAGGGCCGGGGTTATGAGGGCCAGTCAATCGACGGCGCGGAGGGTGAAGCCCTGATTGCTCTGCTGCGCTCCGGCGAAAGTCACCTCCTCGACCTGAGCGACCCGGCGACGGCTGGGAGCGTCCTGGGGCGCGCGGTGGCCAACGAGGGGATCGGGCAGTTGTTGCTGGTGCCGCTCTTCCACCAGAGAGCGCCCCTGGGCATGCTGGCCCTCGGCACCATCACGCTGCAGCCAGGCAGCGCGGCCCTGCCCCGCGTCGCGGAGACCATCGGTGAGTTGATCACCGACGCCGTGGTGCGCGCGAGGCTGTACGACGAGGTGCGCCAGGCCGACCGTCTGAAGACCTCGTTTCTCGCCAGCGTCAGCCACGAACTCCGCAATCCCCTGACCTCGATTATCGGGTACATCGAGTTGTTCCGGCGCGGGATCTACGGCACGCTCGATGAGCGTTTCACCGAACCGCTCCGCTATATGCATCTGAGCAGCACCACGCTCTTGCGCATGATCAACGACATTCTCGACTTTACCCGCGCCGAGGCCGGCCACTTGCACGTCGAGATACAGCCGGTGAACGTGCGTCATGTCGTCGCCAATGTCATCGGGCAACTCCAGCCACAGATCCGCGAGCGCGGCCTGGCCTTTGAACTGGACATCGCCCCCGATCTTCCCCTGGCGCAGGGCAACAAGGCGCGCCTGGAGCAGATCGTGACCAATCTGCTCAGCAACGCGATCAAGTTCACCGAACAAGGGCAGATCAGTGTGCGCGCCTGCCGGGCCAACGACCGGGTGCGCCTGAGCGTTACCGATACGGGGATCGGCATCGCCTCCGAGCATCTTGAGGTCATCTTCCAGGAATTTCGCCGGGTCGAGACGGCCGACCGCCGGGTGAACGGCGCCGGTCTGGGCCTGGCGATCAGCCGCCGGCTCGTCGAGTTGATGGGCGGCACGATCAACGTAGAAAGCGCGCTCGGGAGAGGTTCTACCTTTACGGTTGAACTACCGGTGGCGCAGGCGCAGGTGGCGCCAGCGCCTGCTCACGCGCTGGAACACACCGACACAAAAAGCGGCGGCGCACAGGCGCCGCCGGAACAGGAGCGAGCCGTAGCAGGGATCATCAACGTCGAGGGCGCGTGACGGTACCCCCGATTCTGTCGCGTGCCGCCATCTCTCTCTCCGCGTTTGCGGAGGCCGCTTGTAGCGTGCCGGGTGTTGCCCGGGTTGCCCGCGCGGCTGCGATGCGAGCGAGCGGGGTGGTCCAGACGTCGCGCTGCGACTTCCACCGATGAGCCCGCCCCACGCACCTTGCTCCCCCTCAGCCGGCGCCGTCGCCTGGCCGCCGACATTGCTGCCGACGCCGTTGGTCTCTTACACCAACCGTTTCAGCCCTTACCTGAGCCCTGACGGGCCATCGGCGGGAATGCTTGCTGTTGCCGTCTTGCGTCACGCGCAGGTCACCCCGCGCGCGCCCCCGCTTGCTGTTTCGCGGGGCGGCCTTCCACGCAATGGTGGTCGAGGAGTCGGGAAGTTCCTCTGGGGGATGGCCCCAGCGGCGGCATGTCACGCGCCTTCTGGCTACATTATACCATGGCATGTTGCCAAATCTGCGATGTGCGCTTGACGGTCTGGAGGGTGGGTGTGGAAGGGCCAGGCCCCTCCCCGGCCACCCCCGTAGTCCGGTGTCGAGGCGAGCTGTCAAGTTCGTTTGAAATATGCCATAGCCTTCAAGGAGCGGCGCACCACCGCGCCCAGGCGCCGCGCGCCCTCTTCAAGCTCGGCGGGCGCGAACAGGCTGAAAGCCAGGCGCAGGTAGTTCTGCCCGCCGCTGTCGGCATAACAGCGGCTGCCGGGCAGGTAGGCCACCCCCGCTGCTTCAGCGATGGGCAACATCGCCAGCGTATCGAGCGGCAGCGGTAGACGCACCCAGACGAAGTAGCCGCCGAGCACAGGGGCCCAGGTGCAGCCGGTGGGCAGATGGAGGGCCAGGGATGTCAGCAGCGCGTCGCGCCGGGCGCGCAAGACCTGGCGCAGATGGGCCACGTGCGGGTCGAGATGGCCCTGTTCCAGCAGCGTGGCGAGGATGGTGGCCGTAAAGTGGTTCACTCCGCCGCCACTGTCGAGCATGCCTGATCGACAGCAGCGACGCACCAGTGCCGGATCGGCGAGCATCCAGCCGAGGCGCAGGCCGGGGGCCAGCAGTTTGGAAAACGTGCCCAGACGGATGATCGGGCCGCCGGGCGCCAGCCGGTACAGTGGCGGCGGCGGCGGGGTTTCGTACCAGAGTTCCCCGTAGGCGTCATCTTCGATCACCGTCAGACCCTCGCGCGAGGCCAGTTCCACCAGGGCCTGGCGGCGCTCGGGCGCGAGGGTCGCTCCGGTGGGATTGCTGTAATTCGGCGTCAGGTAGAGAAAGGCCACCCGTTCGTTATGGGCGCGCAGCATCTGCAGCAGCGCCCCGGCCGTCTCCACGTGCATGCCTCGCGAGTCCCCCGGCACGGCTACCAGGCGCAGCCCGTGATCGTGGAAGATCCGTAGCGCCAGATGGTACGTCGGCGCTTCGACCAGGGCCACATCACCCGGACGGCTCAACAGGGTGCAGAGCAACGCCAGGGCCTGGGAGACGCCGCCGGTAATCATCACCTGGTCCGCAGGTGTGCTAACGCCTTCCATGCCTTCCAGTCGCGCCTGCACCTGGGTGATCAGGCGCCCCGGCCCCTGTTCCGCGCCGTAGGCCAGCGCCTCCGCGCCGTGGTCGCTCAGCGCGCGCCCGGCCGCCTCCGCAACCATCTCGACCGGCAGCAGATCGGGATCGAGATGCCCCCAACCCAACTCGATGATACCAGGACGCAGGTGCAGTTGTATTTCGGGGAGCACGCCCATGAGCGTTCCTTCCTAAACTTGAAAATGGGGGAACCAGGTTCCCCCATACCCCCGCCCGCATGAGGGTTGGGGAGGGCGCCGCCCTCGAGGAGGAGGATGGGGAAACCGGGTTTCCCCATCCCCCCACCCGGTGGGAGGGTTTGGGAGGGCTGCGCCCTCCCAGGACGTATGTTCATCCCGTCGGTGTGCGGCGCAGCCCCATGGACGGCTGAGGAGGGGGGTGGGGAAACCGGGTTTCCCCACGCCCTCGCCCCCGGGAAGGTAAGGGCGCAGCCCTTGAGCAGGGGGATAGGGAAACCCGGTCTCCCCATCCCCCCACCCGTGGGAGGGTTTGGGAGGGCTGCGCCCTCCCAGGACGTATGTTCATCCCGTCGGTGTGCGGCGCAGCCCCATGGACGGCTGGTAAGCAAACGACCACGTATCGGCATGTTGCGACTTTTCATCACCGGTGAAGAAACGTATAATGAGTCGACCCGGCAGGGCACAGGCCCGGCGCGCACTGACAGGGACGTCATGAAAGGGGGCAGCGATGCTGGAAGCCGAATCTTCCCCGGTCCTCGAACCGGGCGACGCGGAGGCGCCCATGGTTCGGCGGCGACTGGTGACGACGCTGTCGCGCGCGGTGCTGTTCGGCGCCGGCCTGTTTGTCTTTATCCTGGCCCTCGAGTCGTTGAAACGCGGCGCCGGGGCCTACGGTTCGCTGGCCTCGGGCCTGTTTCGGGTGGAATCGCCCGCCGGGGCGCTGGGACTGGGCTGGTTGCTGGCCTACCTCTTCCTGAGCGGCTCGCCGGTAGCAGCGCTCGCCGTCTCGCTGTTCGCCGCTGGCTCGCTGGATGCACTGCAAACCCTGATGATGATCACCGGCTCTCGTCTGGGCGCCTCGCTGGTCGTGCTGGTCACCGGGCTGATCTACGCCGCGCGGGGACGGCACAGCACCGAAGGAGTAGCCGTGGGAGTGCTGTCCCTGCTCACGACGGCGGTGATGTACCTGCCGGCGATGGCGCTGGCCTATGTGCTGGTGGCGGGCGAGTTCATCACCGTGCCGGCGATCAGCGCCACGGCGCCGCTGACATCGTTGCTCGACCCGATCGTCGATCCGATTGCCGGGGTGATGCTCGACCATGTTTCGCCCCTGGGCCTGATTGGCACGGCTATCCTCTTACTGATGGGCGCGTTTACCCTGCTCGACCGGGCCCTGCCGACCATCCATCACGAGAGTCGCGCGCTGGGGCGCGTCGAACGGCTCTCTGGCAGCCCTACGGCCATGTTTCTCCTGGGCGCCGGCATCACCGGTGTGACGCTGTCGGTCTCGGTCTCGGTCTCGGCGCTGGTGCCACTCGCCGCGCGCGGGGTGGTGCGGCGCGAACGGGTGGTACCCTATATTATGGGCGCCAACATTACCACTTTTGTCGACACGCTGGTAGCCGCGCTGATCGTAGCTGGCTCCGCCGCGTTTGCCATCGTGCTGATCGAGATGGTCTGCGTCACCTTCTTCTCGCTGCTGGCGCTCGCCTGTTGCTACCATCCCCTTGAACGCTCGTTGTTGCGCCTGCAACAGGTGATCATGCACAATCATCGCGCCACCGCCGCGTTCGCCGCCGTGCTGGTACTGGTGCCACTGGGGTTACTGCTGCTCTGGCGCTGAGGGCCGCGCGCAGAGGTACGTCGAAACCGGTCAACCGCGGCCACGAGGCTTGCCGGGATGCGGGTGCTGTCTTGAGTTGCCGCGCCTGACAGGTTTTTTGACTCGGCGATGAGCTCAAGCGCCACGTTGACTTGCGGATCGTTCTCGATGGGGAAGCGCCACCATTCAACATCAAGGACCTTATCGGGAAGAATGCCGCGCCCTTCGATCAGCGTGCCATCGGGCAAGCGATAGCCCACCGTGGCCAGCAGCAGGCGCGATCCATCGGCGTAATCGTAGCTGTAGAGGTTCTCGGTATTGCCGGCGCTGGGCATGCCAACGACCATGGCGCGGCCCAGGGCCTGCAGGCCGCCAGCGAACATCTCGGCGGCGCTGGCAGTGTCGGGGCCGATGAGCACCACGACAGGCACGCGCTCGATACCAGCGATGGTTTTTCCGGCGGGAACCTTCTGTTCCTCATTGACGTTCCGGCCCCGGGTGCTGCCGATGCTGCCCCCATCCTGAAACAGGGCCACGGTCTGGAGCATCAGGTGGACGTAGCCGCCCGAGTTGGCGCGCACATCGAGGATCAACCCCTCGAGCGGCCCCCTGGCCAGGAGTTGCTCGACGCCGGTGCGCACTTTCTCATCAACCCCCTCCACGTAGAAACTGGGGATCTCCACGTAGCCGATGGCCCGACCGGGGAGCGTTGTCACGCGCACCTGGTTGAAGGCATCGGCATTGATCACCTCGCGCTGCACCTCGACCTCGCGGGGCGCTTGCTGGCCCGTGCGCACTGTCAGGCGCACGCTGGCGCCCGGCGCGCCGCGCACGGCGCCGATTGGCCCGTCGGGGCCGAAGGCGGCGCTGTCGGTGAAGGGAATGCCGTTGACCGCCAGGATAATGTCACGCGGGAGGATGCCCGCCCGCGCCGCGGGGCCGTCGGGCACCAGCGCGGTGATCAACCCGCCCTCTTCAACCGGGCGGATCTGTGCGCCGATGCCGCCGTAGCGGTACTCACCGCGGTACTCGGCCTCCTGCGCGGCAACCTCCTGGGGTGACTCGAACCGCGAGTGTTCATCGTCGAGCAGGGCGATCAATTCACGCATCAGGGCGTAGAATGTCTCCGGATCGGCCGCCGCGGCGACCCGCGGGGCGAATTCGATCCGCGCCCGCTCCCAATCTACCCCGCGGTAGTCCTCGTACACATACGTGTCGCGCACCGTGGTCCAGACCTGCTCGAAGATCTCGGTACGCAACTCGGCAGAGACAGGGGCCAGGGTCGGCGTAGGATCGAGCGGAACGGGCGTAGGAGTGGGCGGCGCGGGGGTCGGGCTGGGCGTGGGGGTGGGAGTGAAGGTGGCCGTCGCGGACGGGGTGCGGCTCGCCGGCGCCGCCGTGGGCGACGTGGTGACGACGGCCTCTGCGGCGGGCGCCGGGGACGATGCGGGCGGTCCGGAAAGCCAGGCGCATCCGGCGATCAGCAGGGCGGCAAGCAGGGCGATGATCTGGCGAGAGCGGCAATACATTCCGATGTTCTTGACAATGAAGATGGGGAAGGCAGGATACCTCACGCCCGTGCCCGGATGTTCGGATCAGTGGCCTTCTTATCATCATACCACCGCGCCGCAACGAGCGACAGGGCCTGTGTACCGTCAGCCCGCCACTAAGGGTTCACATGTCTCCTGGGAGCGCGGGCAGCTTGCCCGCGGAGACGCGACGCGGGCGGGACGGCCTCGCTCCCGGGCGCGTGGGTTACCCCGGGTGGGAACAGTTATACCAGGTGGAATTGGCAATCCCGCATGGTCCTGCTCATCTCCACAGCTCGACAGCTCCACACAGGGCTTTGGAGAGCTGTAGAGCTGTGGAGGTGTGGAACTGAGCCAATGCGATGCCATCAAGGAAGAATCGGTATTACGCCCTCCATGCAATTTGACTCGCCCGGAGCGACCTGCTATAATCGCAGTTGTCGCGCCGAAGTGGCGGAATGGCAGACGCGGCGGTCTCAAAAACCGCTGGGGGCAACCCCGTGTGGGTTCGAGTCCCACCTTCGGCACCATTCGCCACGGCAAGCGGGCGAGCAGTCGGGGCGTGGCTCAGCCTGGTAGAGCGCCGCGTTCGGGTCGCGGAGGTCGGTGGTTCAAATCCACTCGCCCCGACCAGGTTTCGGGGGTGTCTGCAGCACGCAGGCGCCCCGATTTGTTGTATCGAGAGCAGGGTTGCTGGCACGATTACAGGTTGGCCCGCGCAGCATCGCGGGTGTTGCGCGTCTCAGCGTCGTTGTGGCGCTGGCGTCGCTCCTGCTGGGCGCCTGTGGCGAGGCGGCAGTGCTGCCCCCACGCCCTACGCCGGTGCCAACCCTGGCGCGCCTGCCGAGCGTAACGCCCTTCCCCTCCACCCCGACGCTCCTGGCGCTGACCCCGACGGTGTCGCCGGCCCCGGCAACCCCCGAAGCGCCCCTGGCCCGCGTTGCCGTGGTCGCCAATCTGCGCGCCGGCCCCGGCACGGAACATCCGGTCCTCGATGTCTTCGAAGCCGGCGCGCCGGTGCGCTTGCTCGGCCGCTCCGGGGCGTGGTACCAGGTCGAGGGCCCCGGCGGCCAGCGCGGCTGGATGGCGGCGGAGGTGCTGGAGATTGACCCGCTGACCGCTGGCGCCGTCCCCGAGATCCGCCCGTGAGCGTGTGAAACGCGGGCGCCTCTGCGCCGCCAGCACGGACGCACGGCAATGCATGGCAACGGAAGCCACAGACAACCGGCAGGTTCCCCGCGGTTCGGCGCGTCCCGTTCGGGCCGCCGGCGCCTGAACATCACCAACCGGTTGCGCTGGTCGTTCCTCGTTGGTTCCACCCTGCCGCTGCTGCTGGTAGGCGCGCTGCTGATCCCCATGCTGCTGCAGGTGCAGCAACGCAATGCCTATGCCAGTCAGCAGGCCCTCGCCGATAAGGTTGCCGGCAATATCGCCACCTTTCTCTACGACCTGGAACAGCAGTTGTTGCGCGCGGCGCGCGAACTCGACCCCACCATGCCGGCGGCGCAGTTGCGCCCGACCGTGGAGCGCCTGGCCAGTAGTTCGCCCGACTTGCGGGCGATCACGGTGGTGAACGCCGAAGGACGCACCATCGCCATCGGGTGCAGTGAGTTGCTTTCGCGACTCGGCATCGCCGTGCTGCCGCTGGAACCGGCGCTGCTTGAGCCGGCGGTGCGGATCGGGCAAGGCGGACGCACAGCGATTGTGCCCGGAACGGAGGGCGAGCCGGTCTTTCAGGTAGTGCTGCCGGTGCGTGGCGCCGGTGGCAGCATCCTCGGCGCTATCGGCGCCGAGGTCAGCGCCGCGCGCATCCGCCAGATGCTGCGCCTGGGGGTGCAGGAAACCGGCAAGACGGTGTACCTGGTTGACGGGAACCGGCGCCTGCAGTTGAGCGATAGTCTGCGGCCCTGGCAGCCGCCCGCCGATCTGAGCGCCCTGTACGCTGATGGGCAGACGGCCGCCGAATACCCCGGCGGCGCCGGGGTGCGGGTGGTCGGCGCGCGGGCGCCGGTCGCGCCGGTCTCGGCGATGAACTGGTCGGTAGTGGTCGAACAACCCTCCAGCGAGTTCTTCGTGGAGGTCTATCGCGGGGTGAGCCTGCTCGCGGCGCTGGTGGGGCTGGTGGGCCTGCTGGCACTGCTCTGGTCGTTCTACCAGGCGCGGCGCCTGGTTGTGCCCATCCGCGCCCTGACCGCCGGAGCGCAGGAACTGGCCGGCGGGCGCCTGGACCACCGCATCGAGGTTGAGCCAGGCGACGAACTGGGGCAACTGGCCAGCGCCTTCAACCATATGGCCGGGCAACTCCAACACAGCCTGCGGGAGATCGGGTACCAGAACGAGCGCCTGCGCCACGGTCTCACCCTGGCCCGCGACATTCAGCAGGGCTTGCTGCCGTCGGCGCCGCCGTGGGGCGCCGATCTGCTGCGGGTGTATGGGCGCTCGCTCCCGGCGAGCGAGGTCGGCGGCGATTTCTACACCTACCTCAACCTGGGCAATGGCCGCATGGCCATTGCCATCGGTGACATCTCGGGCAAGGGGGTGGCCGCGGCCCTGCTCATGGCACTCACCAGCTCGACACTGGAGTCGCAGGCGCGCCTGTTCGCCAACCCGTCGGAGATGCTCCAGGGCATGCACCTGACCCTGCGCCAGCGGCTGCAGGCCAACCAGATGAACGCGGCGGTGCTGATCGCTCTGTTCGACCCCGAGGAGCGCCTGGTGACCATCGCCAACGCGGGGATGATCGCCCCGCTGCTGCTCCAGTGCCGCGGCCAGGGCCAGGGCCAGGGCCGTTTCCTCGACGTGGGCGGCTTGCCCATTGGCACCCGTATCAACGGGCCGTACCACGATGTCAGCGTGCCGCTTGAGCCTGGCGACACGCTACTCTTCCTGAGCGACGGGATCGTCGAGGCCCACAACGCCGAAGGTGAGCTGTTTGGCTTCGAACGCCTCGAACACCTAGTGAGGACCTTCACGCCAGCGATGGACGTGCACGAGATCGTCCAGCGCATCATTCGCGCGGTGCTGAGCTTCGCCGGAAGCGCCGAACCGCACGACGACATCACCATCATCGCCGTGCGGCTGCCGCTGCGTTCCTCGCCCGACTCTGTCGGGGCGCCCGCGACACCATGCGCCACGGGTAGCGATGTATAATGAAGAGGGTGTACCCTTGTTCGGGCGCCTCTCGACCAGAGCGCCGGTGGCGCACGCGCCCCAGGAGCAGGTATGCGGCTCTACAACACCCTCGCGCGCGAAAAAGAACCCTTCGCCATCCCCCGGGATCGCCCGGTAACCATGTATGTCTGCGGCGTGACGCCCTACGATACCACCCATATCGGCCATGCGCGCACGTTTCTGACCTTCGATGTGTTGTTGCGCTACCTGCGCTGGAAGGGCGCCGACGTGCGCTACTGCCAGAATGTGACCGATGTTGATGACCCGCTGTTCGCCCGCGCCGCCCGCGATGGGGTGCACTGGCAGGACCTGGCGAAGCGCCAGGTCGCCCAGTTGCGCGAGGATTTCGCGGGGCTCAATCTGGTCCCGCCGACGTACTTCCCGTGGGCCAGCGAGGAGATCGGGGCCATGATCCCGATCATCGAGCGGCTGGTGCAACTGGGCCACGCCTATGTGGTTGATGGGAACGTGTACTTCAGCGTCCGTACCGATCCCGACTTCGGCAAAATGGCCCGCCTGGGCTACGAAGAGATGCTGGCAACCGCCAACCAGCGCGGCAATGATCCCCTTGACCCGCGGAAGCGCGACCCGCTCGACTTCGTGCTCTGGAAGACCGGCAAGCCCGGCGACCCCACCTGGGACAGTCCATGGGGACCGGGGCGGCCGGGCTGGCACATCGAGTGCAGCGCCATGGCAACCAGATATCTTGGCGAGCAGATTGACATCCACGGCGGCGGCGCGGACCTGATCTTCCCCCACCATCCCTGCGAGATCGCCCAGACCGAACCGGTCACCGGCAAGCGCCCGTTCGCGCGCATCTGGATGCATGCCGGTCTGGTCTGGCTCAACGGCGAGAAGATGAGCAAGTCGCTGGGCAACCTGGTCTTCGTTCGCGACGCGCTGCGGGAACATCGCGCCGATACGCTGCGCTGGTACCTGTTGAGCGAGCACTATCGCGAAGAGTTCGACTACCACCGCAATGCCCTGGGACGCTACGCGGCCCTGGTGGAGGAGTTGTGGCGCGCCGTCCGGGCTCGCGGCGGGAACGGCACGGCCCTCGACCTGACCCGCGGCTTCGACGAACTGGTGGCGTCAATGGACGATGACCTGAACACCCCGGCGGCGCTGGCGGTGCTGCACACTATGGTCGGCGACACCCTGGCCGCCGCCGCCGAAGGGCGCGACGTGGAACACGCCACCGCCCTGCTGCGCGAGGCGGCGACCATGCTCGGGTTTCGATTGGCAGCTTGAGCGGAGCGCCCGCGCAGGCGTCCATGCGGCTACGCCGCACCCCGACGGGATGAACACAAGGTTCTTCCTGGGAGGGCTGCGCCCTCCCGGACTCTCCCGCGGGCCTAGGCCGGGTGCGCGGGCCTCCGGCCCGCATCCGCAATGGGATAAAAAGGTTGTCCTGGGAGAGCTGCGCCCTCCCAAACCCTCCCACCGGGTTGGAGGTATGGGGAAACCCGGTTTCCCTATCCCCCTGCGGGGTGGGGGTGTGGGGAAACCCGGTTTCCCCACCCTCCTGCTCCAGCAGCCTATGTTCACGTTGGGCGGCTTATCAACTCGTGGTGAGCAGTTAGACGCATTGCCAACTGTGCTGTATACTTGTCTCAACTGCTACAAATTTGGAGCGTAAAGTGGTGCTACATCCAGTCAAAGTCTCGGATGCTTTGGCCTGCCAACAGAACACGACTCTTGGCGAGATAGACTGCCTTGACGAGCAGTTATTTCAGCGATTCAAAAGTAAGTTTGTCGTTCAGCCCTCACTCTCTCGCCTTCTGGTCAGTTTTCAGGCCAACAGAACTAGACCCATTTATCGCTGGTACAAGTTCAAAGAGGCATTTTCCGCTTCCCTGGTCGAGTATCTGTTTCACAAGTACCAGATCACCTCGGGCAGAATCCTGGACCCTTTCGCAGGTAGTGGAACGGCTTTGTTTGCGGCAAGCGCGATGGGCATAAACGCAGATGGCGTCGAACTGTTACCTATCGGTCATGAAATCATTACGGTCAAACAAATTCTGGATGCAGAGTTCACATCAGAAGATTTTGAAAGATTACGTCAGTGGTCAGCATTGCGGGTTTGGGAGCAATCAGAAACGCGTCTTCCCTTGCCAGAACTGCGAATCACGCAAGGAGCCTATGCTGACAAAACAAAAGAAGCCATTGAGAGATATTTGGGGGCATGTCAACAAGAGAATAGCAGAGTTCAGGCTGTCTTGCGCTTTGCTTTACTATGTGTATTAGAATCCATCAGTTTTACTCGTAAGGATGGGCAATACCTTCGATGGGATCATAGGTCTGGACGCACACATGGCAAGAAAATTTTTGACAAAGGTGAAATTCCGGATTTCGAGCAAGCCATTTGCTCAAAAATTAACGAAATTCTATCGGATGTATCCCCCATGCATCAGGCAAGTTTATTCCCAGCAGAGAAACTTCAAGGCAAAATCCGTTTGTATGATGGCTCATGCCTTCACATACTGCCTCAGTTGCCCGATGGTATGTATGATGCAATTATGACCTCCCCGCCCTACTGTAACCGCTATGATTATACGCGCACGTATGCGCTGGAACTGGCATTACTGGGGACGGATGAACAAGGGCTGGTAAAACTTCGTCAGGAGATGCTCAGTTGCACGGTGGAAAACCGTGCCAAAGATCTATTGAGCATCAATCCGCGGTGGACTACAGCACTGGCTGCTGCTGATGAGCAGGAACTGTTACAGGCCATTCTGAAATATCTGGAAGATCAGAAAGCGCAAGGCGCGTTGAACAATAATGGTATCCCTCGAATGGTCAGAGGCTATGTTTATGAGATGGCTTGTGTTATCGCAGAGTGTGCACGCGTTCTGAAACCGAATGCACGGTTATTCATCGTGAATGACAATGTACGATATGCCGGCGCAAGCATTTCAGTGGATATTATTCTGTCTGATATTGCCGAAAAATTGGGTTTTTGTGTCGAAAACATCCTCGTCTTGCCAAACGGCAAAGGCAACAGTAGCCAGCAGATGGGAGAGCATGGGCGCGAAACACTGCGCAAATGCGTTTATGTCTGGAGAAAATTGTAATGCCCTCGCGCCCGTATCGAAATCATCTTCGCTTCAGCGATGACCTCGTCACGACCTACGAAGCCACGCGTGCAGGCTTTGTCGCGCTTGCGCTTGAAAAGAACCGCCGTGCTACACCTTATGTCGCCGAAGCGAGAGCATTACAAGCAGCGGCATCACAGGCTAGAACTCCTGCTGACTTGCTGACCATCAAGGGCATAGAATCGGGACTTCTCACGGCGGCAGGATTGTCCGACAAAGCTCTTGTTCATCTGTTGCCAGAAAATAAAGCGGAAGCTATCAACGGTCTCATCAAGAATTTCCTTGAGCCCGCAGGAGAAAAGTTCGTCGAAGAGCTGGTGTTCAGGTTTTTACTGACGCGCGGCGACGCGCTTGGCGGTTCGATGCGTAACATCGGTGGCGTCTTGGCGCAGCGAAAACTTACCCGTGCCATCATTTCAACACTAACGATTGCTGGCATCCGTTACCGATGGCAACATTCCAAGACCAGACAGTGGGCTGATATGACCGATGATGACTCAGAAATCGAGTTCTCTCTGCGTGGATTGAGTTGGGAAAGCGAAGGTAAGCCGTGTACCCTGATTTATAACCTGATCGTGCCTTTGGTCAAGAACAATGTGGATATGTGCTTATTCAACCTCAGCCCTGATGAATTGCAAGCCACCATGTATAGATCGGCTAAGTCATATATTGCTCTTGGCGAACTCAAAGGTGGAATAGACCCCGCAGGCGCAGACGAGCATTGGAAAACTGCGCGAGCGGCTCTTGACCGTATCCGTGAAGCACTTTCTAACGCGAGACATTCCCCGTATACTTTCTTTATAGGTGCGGCGATTGAGAAGAGAATGGCAACCGAGATATGGGATCAACTGGAAAAAGGATTGCTCACCAACGCTGCCAATTTGAACGATCCGAATCAAATCGCATCAGTTTCTCGTTGGTTATGTATTCTGTAAATACAGATATGGCCGCCCAACATCTCGCTCCAGCCGACTGCTCCCTCGCTTCGCTCGGTCGCAGCGGCTGAGCTCGGTGCCGTTAGGCACCATGCGCATGGCGCACCACGCCCGATGAAAACGGCCCGGGAGCGCGGGCGTCCCGCCCGCGCCACGGCTCCGCGGGCACGGTGACCGCCCCTTCCCTGACCCTCCCCCGCCGGGGGCGGGAACCCGGTGCCTCCCCCCGGCGGGGGGAGGCTAGGAGGGGGGCTGAACCCGGCGCACGATGGTCACCTCAGCCGTCCATGCGGCTCCGCCGCACAACGCCGCAATGAACATACGTTTGTTCTTGGGAGGGCTGCGCCCTCCCAAACCCTCCCGCGGGTGGGGGAACGGGGAAACCGGGTTTCCCCACACCCCTCTTCGAGAGCCTATGTTCACGTTAGCCGTCCATGCGGCTGCGCTGCACAACGCCGCCATGAACATACGGTTGTTCTTGGGAGGGCTTCGCTCTCCCAAACCCTCCCGCGGTTGGGGGCGTGGGGAAACCCGGTTTCCCCACACCCCTCCTCTGAGGGACTATGTTCACGTTATACGGTCATGCGCATGGCGCACCACGCCGCGATGCACATGACCTGGGAGCGCGGGCGTCCCGCCCGCGCCACGGCTCCGCGGGCACGGTGACCGCCCCTTCCCTGACCCTCCCCCGCTGGGGGCGGGAACCCGGCGCCTCCCCCCGCTGGGGGGAGGCTGGGAGGGGGGCTGAACCCGGCGAACGATGTTCACCTCAGGCACCATGCGCATGGCGCGCAACGCCGCGATGGTAAAGATGTCTACACGGACACGGACACACCTGCACGCGCATGGCACACGCCGGCGACCGGTCAGGTCGTTGCCGATGCTGGCCCTGGCGCTTATCCTGGGGTTGCTGCTCACGGCATGCGCCGCGTTCCGGCCCGAGCAGCCGCAGGCGCCCGCTGGCACGCTGCGCTGGAGCCTCGAAGGGGTCAGTGACATGACCCGGCTCGACCCGGCGCGTCCGAGCGGCAATCAGGAGAACATCCCGCTGTACCTGATCTTCGGAGGCCTGGTGCGGATGAATGACCGTCTGGAGGTGGTCGGCGACGGCGCGGAACGCTGGACCGTTAGCGATGATGGGACGGTGTATACGTTCTCCCTGCGGCCCAACCTGAAGTATGGCGACGGTACGCCGGTGGTCGCGCGGCACTTCGCCGATGCCCTGGCGCGCACCCTGGCCCCCACCAGCGGCACGGAGTTCGCGCTTACCTTCCTGCAGAACGTCATCGGCGCGCGCGAGGTGCGCGAAGGCAAGGCCTCCTCCCTGGCGGGCGCGCGCGCCCTCGACGAGCGGACGCTCGAGATCCGCCTCGACTCCCCGCGCGGCTACTTCGTCTCGCAACTCACCTACGCCATCACCTATCTGGCGCCACCCGGGGCGATCGAGGCCGCGGGCGCGGCCTGGCTCGACCGCGCCTTCGGCACCGGACCGTTTCGCGTCGTGGATCATGATCCCGGGCAGCGCCTGGTGCTGGAAGGCAATCCGCACTACTGGGCCGGGCCGCCCGGCGTGGAGCGGGTGGAGTTTCGCTTCTTCCCCAACACCGATGCCGCCTTCAGCGCCTACCAGGCCGGCGAGGTTGACATGATGGGCAGCGTGCAGGCTGGCGTGCCGGCGCTGCGGCTGGCCGAGACGGTGAACCGGCCCGACTTTCAGACGATCAGCGCGCCGGTGGCGCGCTACATTGGCTTCAATAATACCCAGCCGCCTTTCGACAATCTCTACGTGCGGCAGGCCTTCGCCCAGGCCGTGGACAAGGAACGCCTGGTGGCCCGCGCGCTCACGGACTCGGCCACCCCGGCCTGGCGCATCCTGCCCGCGGGCTTCGCGGGCACTCGCGAGCCGGTCACGCCGCTCGCCTTCGACCCCGTGGGCGCGCGCGCGGCGCTGGGTCTGGCCGGCTATGTCAGCGGCGCTGAGTTGCCGCCGGTGACGTTAACCTATGAGAGCGGCGACACCGACCTGGGCCGCGTGGCCGAGGAACTGCGACGCTTCTGGCGCGAGAGCCTGGGGGTGGACGTGGCCCTCGATCCGGTGCCGCGACAAACCCTGATCGATCGTCTGGACGCCCTGATCGTCAACCCCCGCGCCCCCGACGCGATGCAGATGTACCTCAGCGTCTGGGGCGCGGATTACCCCGATCCCCAGAACTTTCTCTCCCTCCAGCTCCACAGCGCCTCGCCCTACAACAACGGGCGCTGGCAACATCCACGCTTCGACGAACTGGTGGAAGAGGCCGACCGTATGAGCGGGCAGGGCGAGCAGGCCGAACGTTTCCGCCTGTACCGCGACGCCGAGCAGATCGCCATCAACGACGTGGGCTGGCTTCCCCTGTACAACCCGCTGGTCACTCTCGCCATTCGCCCGACGGTGCGCGGCCTGACGCCGACCGTCTCGCCCCAGGGGATCGTTGCCGTGGACTGGACCCAGGTGCGGATCGTGGAGGGGCAGTGACCCTCGCAGGGCATGACTGATTATGTCCGCTCGGCGCGCGACTTCCTATCCTCCGCTGCCCCGCTTCAGCCGCCGGCGGCGCCGGCGGCGGGTCCCGGCCTTTCGGCGGCGCCACCCCGTCCTGGCCTTTCTGGGCCGCCTGGCCCTGGCCTTCGTCAAACTGACCCTCGTGGCGCTGTTGCTCGCCGCGGGGGCCGGGCTGTGGCTCTACCAGCGCTACGCCCGCGATCTGCCCGACCCGGCGCAGATCGGCGAGCATCGCAGCTTTGAAACTACACGCATCTACGCCCGCGACGGCACGACCCTGCTCTACGAACTGGTCGGCCCCGAAGCGGGCCGGCGCACCCCCGTGGCCTTCGAGCAGATCCCCCAGGTGCTCAAGGACGCGACCATCGCTGTGGAAGATGCCGGGTTTTACCAGAACCCCGGCGTCGATCTGCGCGGGATCATCCGCGCGGCCCTCCAAAACTACCAGAGCGGCGAAATCGTCAGCGGCGCCTCCACCATTACGATGCAACTGGTGCGGAACATGCTCCTCGACCCCGAGGAGCGTAGTGAACGCAGCTACGAGCGCAAGCTGCGCGAAGCCATCCTGGCCTACCGCGTCAGTCGCGCCTATGGCAAGGACCAGATCCTCAACCTCTACCTCAACGAGGTGTACTACGGCGCCCAGGCCTACGGCGTCGAAGCGGCCGCGCAGGCCTATTTCTCGAAGCACGTCTGGGAGTTGACCCCCGCCGAGGCCACGCTGATCGCCGGCCTGCCCCAGGCGCCCACGACCTACAATCCGTTCACGGACTTTGCCGCCGCAAAAGCGCGTCAGCGGGTGACCCTGGACCTGATGGTCGAGCATGGGTTCCTGAGCCGCGCCGAGGCCGAGCGCATCTACGCCGAGCCGATCACCCTCGCGCCGCCCCGCACTGACCTGATCGCGCCGCACTTCGTCTTCTACGTGCGCGACCTGCTGGAGCGGCGCTACGGCCCCGATCTGCTCTACCGCGCCGGACTGCGGGTGATCACCAGCATTGACCTGGCCTGGCAGGCCGAGGCCCAGCGCGTCGCCCGCGAGCAGATCGAGGCCCTGCGGGCGCGCAGCGCCTCCAACGCCGCCGTGGTCATGCTCGCCCCCGACGGGCAGATCCTGGCCATGGTCGGCAGCGTTGACTATAACGGGCCCGATGGGCAGGTCAACGTCGCGCTGGCCCGGCGGCAGCCCGGTTCGGCGCTCAAGCCGTTCGTCTACGCGGCCGCCCTGCAACGGGGCTGGACGCCGGCCACGGTGATCTGGGACACGCCGAGCCGCTGGGTCACTGCCGATGGCGTCGTCTACGAGCCGCGCAACTACGACAACGCCTTCCATGGGCCTCTGCGCCTGCGCATGACCCTGGCCAATTCGCTGAACATCCCCGCCGTCAAGGCGCTGGAGCACGTCGGCGTGCCGCATTTCGTCGAGGTGATGAGCCGCCTGGGGATCACCACCTTCGACGATCCCGGGCGCTTCGGGCTGGCGATGGCCCTGGGCAGCAACGAGGTGCGCCTGCTGGAACTGGCCGGGGCCTACAACGCCCTGCGCAACGGCGGGCGCTATGTGGCTCCGGTCGCCGTGCTCAAGGTGACCAACAGCCGCGGCGAGGTGCTGGAACGCTGGCAGCCCGACCCGGGCCGCCCGGTGTTCGGCCCGAACAGCGAGCAGATCGCCTACCTGATCACCAGCATCCTGAGCGACAACCAGGCCCGTCGCTACATGTTCGGGGCCAACAACGTGATGGAACTGCCCGAGGTGATCGCCGCGGCCAAGACCGGCACCTCCAACGATTTTCGCGACTCATGGGCGCTGGGCTACAGTACCGAGGTGACCATCGGCGCATGGGTGGGCAACAACGACTCCTCGCCGATGGAGGAGGTAGCCGGGGCCAACGGGGCCGGGCAGATCTGGCGCGAGTTGATGCTGCGGTACCACCTCGGGCGTCCAGCCATGCCCTTTCCGCGCCCCGCGGGCATCGAAGAGATCCCCATCTGCGCCGACACCGGCGGGCGGGCCGGGCCAGGCTGCCCGCGCCCGATGACCGAACTGTTCATCGCCGGCACCGGGCCAGAAGAGGTGGACGTGGTCTACCAGACCGTGCGCGTCGGCGGCAACGGGACATGTCTGGCGGCCTCGTACACCCCTGCCGCGGAGGTGCGCGAGGTACAGTACCCCCTCTACCCGCCGGAGTTCCGCGAGTGGGCCGCCCGCAACGCCCCGCAGCCGCCGACCGAGGTCTGCCCGCCGCCGCAGGCCCCGGCCGAGATCGTGGCGCGCCTGGCGCCCATCGGCGCCGGCAGCGTGGTCACCGGCACCCAGGTCTTTATCAGCGGCACGGCGCGCGGCCCCTTCATCCTCGAAGTCGGCCCCGGCGGCGCCCCGACGACCTGGCAGACCATCGCCCAGAATCCCATGCCGGTGGAGGACGGCCTGCTGGGGGTCTGGATCACCGGCGGCCTGGCGCCCGGTGACTACACCCTGCGCCTGCGGGTGATCACCGTCGAGGGGCTCAGCGTCACGGCGGAGCAGGTGGTGCGCTATGCGCCGGGGAGATAGGGCCGCATCTCAATGCAACAGGAAGCGCTCTCCAGCGCTCACGAGCTTGCGGCGTCTCTATGACGCTCTGGTATCCCCCCACTCCCACCCGGCGGGAGGGCATAGGCGGGCAGCGCCCGCCCGCAGGGGGCTGGGGAAACCCGGTTTCCCCATACCCCACCCGGCGGGAGGGGCGGGGCGGGCAGCGCCCGCCGAGGAATAACCTTTTGCGTCGTGGCATTGCGCGCCACGCGCATACCCTCCAAAATCTACAATCCAAAATCTACAATCCGATTACCCTCTGATCGTCGCTCCGATCTCCCGCTCCAGACCAGCGATGATCTTCCTACGCACCCGGGCCAGTTCGTCATCGGTCAGGGTGCGGTCGGGGGCGCGAAAGGTCAGGTGGTAGGTGAGGCTGCGGCGGTCAGCGCCGATCTGCGGCCCGGTATACACATCGAAGAGGGTCAGGCTCTCGAGGAGTGGGCCGGCTCCCCGGCGGATCAGCGCCGCCACGCGGTCGGCCGGCACCTCAGCCGGGGCGACGATGGAGAGATCCTGCACCGTGGCGGGGAACCGTGAGAGCGGCGCAAACGTCGGCGGGCGGGCCGCGCCGAAGAGCGCGTCGAGGTCAAGCTCGGCCGCCACCGCCCGCGGCACGCTCAGGCCCAGGCGTTCACGGGCGGCCGGGTGCAGTTCGCCCAGCACGCCCGCCCGCTGCGGGGGGGCAGCGCCAGCGTCCAGCAGCAGCGCGGCGGAGCGACCGGGATGGAAGCGCTCATCGTCGGTCAGGGGAACAAAGCGCACCTGGCCGGCAAGCCCGAGGCGCGCCACCAGCGCCTCGACCACCCCCTTGAGGTCGAAGAAATCGAAGGGTTGCCGGTCGGCGCCCTGCCAGCGTTCCGGTTCGCGCGGGCCGGCCATGGCGATGGCCAGACGGCGCGGCTCATCGGGAAGCCAGCGCCCATCCACGCCTGGAGGCTCGGGCTTGAGGTAGACGCGCCCGATCTCGAACAGCAGCGCCCGCTCGCGCTCGCGGAGGTTGAACTCCAGGGCCGCGGCCAGCGAGGGCAGCAGCGAGCGGCGCATGTAGGTCCGCTCGGGGGTGTTGGGGTTGGCCAGTTTGAGGTAGCGCGCGGCGACCGCCTCCGATGGCGCCAGCGCGGCCACCAGTTTCATGTCAATCAGGGAGTGGGTGATCAGTTCGGTCAGCCCGGCGCCGACCAGCACCGCGCGCACACGACGTTCCAGCGCCAGTTCGGGGTGGGGATCGGAGGGGGGCAACTCATCGGCCAGGCGGGTGGCGGGGATGCGGTCATAGCCGTAGATCCGCGCTACCTCCTCGCACAGGTCGGCGGTAATGGTCACATCCTGGCGGAACGAGGGCACCTCCACGCGCACCGCCGGCTCGTCGCCGTCAGCGAGAGCGCAGCCGAAACCCAGGCGCCCGAGCAACTCGGCGATGGCCGGGGCGGACAGGTCGATGCCCAGGATGCGCCGCACCTCCGTAGGGGTCAGTTCGAGCGTCAGCGGTTGCCAGGGGCGCGGATAGGCGTCAATCAGGCCCTGGGCGATGGTGGCCCCGGCGTACCGGCGCATCAACTCCAGACAGCGGCGCTGCGCGATGGGCGGGAGGGCGTAATCCACCCCGCGCTCGAAGCGGCGCGAGGCCTCGCTGGGCACATTCAACCCCCGCGCCGTCTTGCGGATCTGCACCGGTTCCCAGATCGCCGCCTCCAGCAGCACGCGGGTGGTATCCTCGCGCACCTCGGAGAACTCGCCGCCCATCACTCCCGCCACCGCCAGCGGCCCCGTCGCGTCGCAGACCAGCAACGGCGCCCGTTCCAGCCCGCTCTCGGGGCCGGGAGTCAGGTCACGCTCCTTGCCGTCGAGGGTCGTGAGGCGTTCACCGGGGCGGGCCAGGCGAACGAGCAGGTGCTGGTTGGCCACCCGGTCGGCGTCGAAGGCATGGGTCGGCTGGCCCCACTCCAGCATGACGTAGTTGGAGATATCCACCACATTGTTGATCGGGCGCATGCCGGCGTGCAGGAGGCGATGCTGCATCCAGCGGGGCGAGGGGCCAACACGAACACCCTCGGCCAGGCCGAGGGTAAAGCGGGGGCAGAGGTCGGGCGCCTCGATGGTCACCGCGGCGCGCCCGGCGATGGGCGGGCCTTCGGCCAGCACCTGGGGATCGAGCAGGGACAGCGGGGCGCCGGTGAGCGCGGCGACCTCGCGGGCAACGCCGACCATCGAGAGGGCGCGGGCGTAGTTGGGCGTAATCTCGATCTCCAGCACCACCTCGCCGAGCACATCGCGGGCCGGCACACCCACCGGCACATCGTCGTCCAGAATGAGCACGCCCTCGTGATCCTCGCTGATGCCCAGTTCCTTCTCGGAGCAAAGCATCGCATCACTCATCACCCCGCGCACGGGGCGGCCCTTGAGGGTAGTGATCACCCGGCCCTCGGCGTGCCCATCGTAGAGCCGGGCGCCCTCGCGGGCGAAGACCGCCTTCAGCGGATGCGCGAGCCGGCCCCGGCCACGATAGGGAAACAGATTGGGCGCGCCGGTCACCACTGTATGCGGCTCGGGTGCGCCATAGTCTACCGTGGCCAGCACCAGGCGATCGGCATTGGGGTGGGGCAGGACCTCGAGAATGTTACCGGTGACGATCTTCTCCGGGTCCCACGGCAATTCAGCGCCTTCGACCCCGACATAATGTACGGCAGCGACCTCAAGGCCACTGAAGGTCAACAGGCGGGCGAGTTCCTCGGGCGGCAGATCCACCGCGACGAACTCCTTCAGCCAGCTCAACGGTACTTTCATACAACCCTCGCAACGGGAATCCCGGAGGATTGTAGCCCGCGCGCGAGTAGTCGTCAAGCCGCCCATACCTTCACTGCGAGCGTGGAAGTCCACAAATTGGGCGAAAACGCCCTGGCCGCCTGGCGCGGACGCACCATTGGCGTCGTCTTCCAGTTCTTCCAACTCCTGCCCACCCTGACCGCCCTCGAAAACGTCATGCCGCCGATGGACTTCTGCGCCACCCCGGCCTTTCATGCGCGCCGCGCCCGCGCCCTGGAATTGCTGGCCCTGATGGAAATCGAGGGCCATGCCCACAAACTGCCGGCCAGACTCTCCGGCGGACAGCAGCAACGCGTGGCAATCGCCCGCAACATCCTGGTCTCGCCCGGCCTGCTCGCCAACGAGCCGACCCTGCGCCTGGGCGGGCTGATAACCGTCAACATCGAAGGCCGCGAACAGACCTACACCATCGTCGGCGTGATGAACATGATGGGCAACAGCACCATCGGCTACTTCACCGTCATGGATTACGCCGCCTACGCCCGCCATGTCCGCGAACCGAACCGCGCCAACGCCGTCATCCTGACCCTCGACCCCGGCAGCCTCGAGCAGCAGCGCGCCATCGCCAGCGCCGTCGAGGCGCGCTACGACCGCGCCAACCTGCGCGTCATCTCCAACTTTCTGATTGCCGATGAACGCCAGGAAATCGACGGCGCCTTCGGCATCGTTGTCGCCCTGCTGATGGTCATGACCCTGGTGCTTGCGGCAGTCGGCGGCCCGGGGCTGATGGGGACGATGAGCCTGAACGTCATCGAGCGCACCCGCGAAATCGGGGGCATGCGCGCCTATGGGGCCTCCAGCACGGCGGTCGTTCGCATCGTCATTCTCGAAGGCCTCTTGATTGGAATGCTGAGCTGGATTCTGGCGATTGGCCTGTCGCTGCCCCTCAGCGTTTTACTGGCCCACACCATCGGCGCGGCGTTCCTGGACGACCTCGACCGCAAGACGAAATCCCTGGCTGAAACCCACGCTGGTTGACTGAGCGCTGTCGCCGCCAACCAGTACCTGCTGACCGAGAAACAGGTCAGATTGCTCTATGCCATCGCCGCCCTCGAAACCGCCCGCGAAAACCAATCCCGGCGCGACGGGCAGAATCTCGACCCCGAACATGTAGCGGCCGCCCAGGCGCGTCTCGCCGCCGCAACCGCGCACGCGACCGCCGCCGGAGCCGCCCTGCAACTCTACGAATTGCGCGCCCCTTTTGCAGCAACGCTGTTGCGCTTCGACCTCCAGCCCGGCGAAACCGTCGTCCCCGGTCTGCCGGTCGCCTTCCTGGGGAACACTGCCGCCTGGGTTGTGGAGACCAGAGACCTGGCCGAAATCGACATCGCCCGCATCGCCCCGGGCCAATCTGCCGCTATCAAACTGGACGCCTTCCCCGACGAAGAGTTCCGCGCTACGGTCACTGCCATCGAGCGGGTTGGCCGCCCCTATCGCGGCGATATGACCTGCCGGGTCACGCTCACCCTTGATCGGGCCGATCCCCGGTTCATGTGGAACATGACGGCGACGGTGAATATTGTGGTGCAGGATTATGGTCTTTGAATACATCATCCGCTCTAGCCTGCGCAGGCGGGTTTCGCATCCCCTGGCCGAGGGCTTTAGCCCGACGGCTAGCCCGATATACCGAATTAATTTCTCAAAGACCATCAGCCCCACGGCCAGCCCGGTATACCGGATGCATTGCTCAAAGACCATACCAACCGTTCAGGCAGTAGCACGCAACACATCTGCAAGCACTACAACCGGGAGGTTGGGGACGCGGTGGAAGATCGGGTCGTTCGTGATAAACAGCGCACACTGGTGCGCGAGCGCGGTGGCGGCATGCAGGGCGTCGGGCGTTTTTCAGCCCAGTCCACGCAGGCCAGCGGCCTGTTCCCACAACGGCAGCGTGGCCGGAACAAGAGTCACCTCCGGGGCGCTCAAAAAATCTCGAAACAGGGCTTCTAACTGCGGGTTCTGATCGCGGATCGGCTTCGTAAGCGTCTCGAGCCAGGTCAACTCACTCGTAATGATCGCTATGCTCCCATCATATGCCGCCTGCCAGAGCGGCTCCAACAGCGTTCGATACGGCTCGATCCACTCAATCGCGTAGATCACCGGATTTGTATCAACATACACCTGACCGGAGGATTAGCGTTCCCATGCGTCGCGCTCGCTGCGCAGGTAGGCATCAACTTCTTCAGCAGTTTGAAAGGCAAGGTGTCCCGGCGCATCGGCCAGCACCGCCAGAAGCGAGCGGCGCGGCATGGCGGGCGCGTGGGGCAATAAGACAATCACTTCCACCGGGACGCCAACGGGGAGTTGGGCGTCTATGATCTCGATCTTCCCCCCCGGCTGAACCTGAGCAGTGAGCCGTAGCGCGGCTTGCATAGGTCGTCCTTTCTCCTGCACGTTGTCCGTCACTCAGCACATATGCTGTCCGGTCGGCGATGCCGTGCTACGATTCGGGCGCGGAGCACCCCGAACGCTTTGTGCATAGCGCGACACTGTCACCGGTAGCGATACTGGCTGGTCGGCGTTCATCGG
>Ga0209227_1000364_pt1 | contig 39559 bp, 31 predicted proteins | sample YNPBryantNP2012_FD_185815 | JGI IMG/M metagenome (GOLD analysis project Ga0209227, IMG submission 185815) | Anoxygenic and chlorotrophic microbial mat microbial communities from Yellowstone National Park, USA - YNP Bryant NP 2012 (SPAdes)... ...
TCAGCACCACAAATCGGTAGCAGTAGTGGCCGGACTGTGTTAACATGGAACAATCTCACCGTACCTGCGCAAAGCGGCGATACACCCGGACGACGCACATTGCTCTTCCGAGTGACAGTCAATCCGAACCAGGTGACTGGCAGCCTGACGAATACGGTCGAGATTGTCAATAGTTCGGTCACTATTGAAACGCAATTACTCGAAGCGCCAGTTTCAATCAGTGCACCGCGATTGTGGGTACCGCTGGTTTTGCGCTAATCGTGACGGGGATGCGTTATCAGACGCATCCCCTCAACAGTGGAGTCAACGATGAACTGCTGGCACTGCAATCGTCCCGCTCACGGCACCTGTATCTTTTGTGGGCGGGCTATTTGTCGCGATCACGCGCAAGAGATGCCCCATATTGTTGCCCTCTTCGCCGACCACAAAGGTGGTCATAAGGCTATTGTCACTGCTCGTGCACTCTTTTGTGGCCTGTGCGAACCACGTGAAGACCCGATTGAATTACCTGAGTTGCGGTAGTTCGGTAGGTGCTTCAGTTTTTACCGGTGTTAATCCAGGAATGATAGGCGTAGCATATCCGTCGTGTCTCCTTACCGAGGGAAGGGGCTGTTCCAAAGACATTCGGCGGCTTTCTCGTCGTCGCGTGCATAGAGTATGAGGCTTGTGCTGTTCACCGCGCTCAGAGAGTGTCTGAGTAATGTTCCCCTTACCCGAGATCGCGGGCCTCTGACCCGCGTCTGCGGTGGCCATGGCAGAACCCGCATCCGTCTCTAAAATACGTTATTGGGGCGAGTGAGGAACCCGCCCCTCCCGCTTATTCTTAAACTTTCTTGCGCGTAAAGAACTCTGAAAAGTCCTAGCGCCATCGCTCTTCACGAGCGAGGAAGATGGGTCATGCTGGTAAGCGGTGGTGAGAGCCTATTCCGTCTCTCGCTCAGGCATGATCGTTCTGATCGCTTGAACTCTGTTCCATTCTCATCCTCTATAACCCAGCAGACGTGAGCGGAAGCGCAATAACCGCATTCCATTCAGCGTCACCAACAACGAGGTGCCCACATCGGCCAACACAGCCATCCACATTGTGCCCAAGCCGACCAGAACCAGGCCGATGAAGAGGAGTTTAATGCCGATACTGAAGGCCACGTTCACGGCGATCGTGCGCATTGTCTGACGGCTGAGTGCAATGGCAAACGGTAACTGACGGAGATCACCACTGAGCAACGTTATATCGGCAGTTTCCATCGCCTGCGTCGTACCACCAGCTTGAGCACCAATCGCAATGCCCACATCGGCAGTCGCCAGTGCTGGTGCATCGTTGATCCCGTCACCAACCATTGCGACTGCACTGTCAGGTTGGCGTAATGAACTGACTGCCGCGGCCTTGGCTTCAGGGAGTAATCCAGCTCGCACTTCATCCACCTTCAGGTCGTCAGCGATGCGCTGTGCAGTGGCCGGATCGTCGCCGGTGAGCATCACGACCCGTAAACCCAGAGCGCGTAGGGCAGCCACGGCGTTCCGACTCTCTTCACGGATCGTGTCGGCCACAGTAATGGTGCCGCGATATTCACCATCAACTCCAACCATGAGTGGTGTATATCCAGACTGGCTGTCACGTTGCGCTGCCAGGCAATGTTGTTCGTCGTGAGTCAATGTCTGATCGAATACCCGATGACTTCCGATCAGCACCTTGTTCCCATTCACAACTCCCACCACTCCTTGACCGGTCAAGGCCCGCACGTTTTCGGCCATCGGGAGATCGAGACCGCGCAGGGTTGCAGCCTGGACGATGGCATGCGCCAGTGGATGTTCTGAACGCCGCTCAACGGCTCCTGCCAGCATCAATAGCTCATCGCAGGTCTGACAATGCCCGACCGGTACGACATCATTGGCCAAACATCCCAAGACCCGTAGCCCCACCACCGCCGGTTTGCCGGTGGTCAGCGTGCCAGTTTTATCAATGGCAATGGTACGCACACGTGCCAGCGTTTCGATGTATGCCCCACCCTTGATTAACACCCCGTTGCGGGCAGCCGTGCTTAAGGCGCTCACAATACTCACCGGTGTGCTGATAACCAGCGCACACGGGCATGCAACAACGAGGAGAGCCAGACCACGGTAGAGCCAGCCAAATGTTTCGGGATCGGGGTTTAAAAAGGGTTGACCAAACAAGAGTGGCGGAATACTGGCCACCAGCACGGCTAGCATGACCACTGCGGGCGTGTAGATACGTGCAAAGCGATCAACAACCCGCTGCACCGGTGCCCGACGCTCTTGCGCTTCCTGAACAAGATGTATCATCCGCGCCACCATACTCTCGGCAGCGGGTCGGTCAACGATCAGCTCAAGACTCCCGTCACCATTGATGGTTCCCGCAAAGAGTGGATCACCGGACCCACGCTCAATGAACCGACTTTCACCAGTAATCGCGGCCTGATTCACCAGCGAATGACCGGCGACAATTGTACCGTCCACCGGTATTCGCTCTCCTGGTTTGATGAGAATGCGATCACCCACCTGTAGTTCGGCAACCGGTACGGTCTCTTCGCTGGCAGGCCCAAGACGTGTTGCCGTCGGTGGAGTCAATTCAAGCAGGCTGCGGATTGCATGACGGGCACGATCGGCTGTATATTCCTCTAACGCCTCGCCAATCGCGTAGAGCACCATCACCAGCCCGGCTTCAACATACGTTCCGATAATGACAGCGCCAATAGCGGCGATCGTCATCAAAGCATCGATATTCAGCTCACGATTTGTACGGAACGTGCGCCAGGCGTTTTGAGCAATCTTTGGCCCCACGAGGCAAAGGGCAACGAGTGCTAGTCCATCAATCCAGAAGGCATCCCAACCAAGCAATTCATGCAGGATGATACCCGGTAGAACGAGCACAAGACCAACCAGCGCGAACAGATGTTGACGACGGCGGCGGATAAAGTCGAACAGGGTTGGTGGATTCTCGTCAGCCACTGTCGTTGCTGACTGAATTTCGTAGCCTAAATCTCGTACCCGGCTGATGATAGCTGTCGGGTCTGCATCACCGGTGACGTGCAATTGAGCGGTGGTGAAATTCACTTCACAGGTCTGTACCCCTGGAAGCCGCGCTATACCGCGTTCAATAGCACGTGCACAATCAGGACAATCCATCCCGCTAATTGTAAACTGCTGTTTGTTCATCGTGATCTTCCCTCAGCAGAATGAGTATGTGCGTTTCATGCCCTCACTTTACCCCATTCAAGCATAAAGTCAAGAGGTTTACCTGAAAATGAAACTATGTCTTATTTCCATTTCTCAGTAGTAAAAACACTATCTTATTTTGAGACATTATCTTCATAGCCGGTATCCTTTTCTGATCAACGAGCGTATGCCGCTAACGCATTCACCCAGCATCTGGAGCGGCTGCCAAACTTTGCCCCTACCGATGCGGTAACGGGCATATTCTGCAAGACGACCGAAGTGAAGGTACAAGCCTACCTGCTACAGGTAGGGCATCATCTCTCCAACTGACTCCTGCTTTCTCTGCCCTATCTCCTCACATCACCTCTACCGGGTAGCGGATGTGATCTTCACTGATCACTCGTGACTCTGTGATATACTTGCGTATGCAACCATATTGCTATCCGCCAGAGAGGGGAGGGATACAATGACACATCCAACAATCCGTATCGGAGTACTGACGAGCGGTGGTGATGCGCCTGGGATGAACGCTGCGGTGCGTGCTGTAGTACGTACTGGCATCAGTCGTGGGTGTGAAGTCTTTGCGATCTATGAGGGCTATCAGGGCCTGATTGAAGGGGGCAAGTTCATCCGGCGTATGGATTGGAGTTCGGTGGGGGGGATTATTCATCGCGGTGGCACAATTATTGGTACCGCACGGAGTAGTGCCTTTCGCACTCGTGAAGGTCGGCGGCGGGCGGTGGCTAATTTACTGACCCATGGCATTGACCGCCTGGTTGTCATTGGTGGTGATGGTAGTCTGACCGGAGCTGATCTCTTTCGCCGTGAATGGCCAGAGTTGCTGGCCGAATTGGTTGCAGCAGGTGAAATCAGTGCCGAACAGGCGGCGGCTCATCCTAACCTGCTGATTGCCGGAATTGTTGGCAGTATCGACAATGACTTTTGCGGTACTGATATGACGATCGGCGCCGATACTGCACTTCATCGCATTACCGAGGCGATTGATGCGATCAGTTCAACGGCTGCCAGCCATCAGCGCACCTTCGTCATCGAGGTGATGGGCCGTAATTGTGGGTATCTGGCATTGATGGGGGCAATTGCTGGTGGCGCAGACTGGGTATTTATCCCGGAAATGCCTCCCCAGATGGACGATTGGGAGCAGCATATGTGTGATGTGCTGCGAATCGGACGTGAGCAAGGTCGGCGCGATAGTATTGTTGTGGTCGCTGAGGGTGCTCGTGACCGCCATGGCAAGCCTATCACTGCGTCGTATATCAAGAAGGTGCTGGAAGAGCGACTAGGGGAAGATACCAGAGTCACTATTCTCGGCCACGTTCAGCGTGGTGGTGCACCAAGTGCATTTGATCGCTGGATGAGTTCATTGTTGGGCGCAACGGCTGTCGAAGAGCTGTTAACCGCCAGTCCAGACGCCGAACCGAAATTGATCGGTTTGCGTGAAAATCGGGTGATGCGCTTGCCGTTGTTGACCTGCGTTCAGGATACGCATCAAGTTGCCGAGGCTATCGCGCAGCACGATTACGAGCGAGCGCTGGCAATGCGGGGCAATAGTTTTGCAGAAGCGTATCGGACGCTGGGGACCCTCATTCAATCACAGCCCTCGCCACCTGACCGCCTGAAGCGCGGTTATCGCTTTGCAGTGGTGCATAGTGGTGGGCCAGCGCCCGGTATGAATACGGCAGTACGGGCGGCAGTACGCATTGGAATTGACCGTGGTCACACCATGCTCGGCGTTCGTAATGGATTCCAGGGCCTGATCGATGGTGAGATCGTTGAGATGGATTGGATGAGCGTCAGTGGTTGGGCAACGATGGGGGGGGCCGAACTGGGTACCAATCGCAAGATTCCGCATGGCAGCGAGCTGTACCAGATTGCGCGTAACATTGAGCGTTTTGGGATAGATGGCATCCTCATGATCGGTGGCTTGAGTGGGTATCAGGCAGCGTACAAACTCTACAGCGAGCGCCAGATCTTTCCGGCGTTTCATATTCCGATTATCTGCCTGCCGGCAACCATTGACAACAACCTGCCCGGTTCTGAACTGAGTTTAGGCGCAGATACAGCACTGAATAGTATTGTCCAGGCCATTGACCGTATCAAACAATCGGCCGTGGCATCACGCCGCTGTTTTATCGTTGAGGTTATGGGTCGCGATTGCGGTTATCTGGCTCTGATGAGCGGATTGGCAACCGGCGCCGAGCGGGTCTATCTTCCCGAAGAAGGGATTAGTCTGCGCAAACTACAGGCCGATTTGGAAGAGATGATGTATTGGTTTCGGGCTGGGAAACGGTTAAGTCTGATCGTGCGTAACGAAAAGGCGAATCCGGTCTACACAACATCGTTCATCTGTTCACTCTTTGAAGAGGAGGGGAATAAGTTGTTCGAGGTACGGCAGGCGATCCTTGGTCATTTGCAGCAAGGCGGTGATCCATCGCCATTTGACCGTATTCAGGCAACGCGGTTAGCGGTGCGCTGTATCGAATTTCTGATCGAGCACGCTGATCGCCGTGAGCCGGTCGGTGCGTTCATCGGTTATCGCGGCGGGAAAGTTCAATTTCATCAGCTCGACGATATGCCTCGCTTGATGGACCCCACCCATGCCCGACCGCGTGAGCAGTGGTGGTTGGCGCTGCGTCAGATGGCCGATTTACTGACGACACCGCCCGTAAAAAGTGAATCGACAACGTAAATCTGTCGGGGCACGGGTCGCTGAACCGCCAACACAACTGTCGCGTTGACTGGCAAAACACAGCGAGTCTCCAAAGTTATTGGACGTGGAATGAGGTCATAGTTCTGCTGCGCTGCTCACGTTCTCAGTGAGATCGCTGGGACCCCAGCAGGAAATTGGCCCCCAATGTAATTGCCTGTAGACAACATAATGTAAGCGTAGCAACCTCAGATATCTATTCGCCAGACTACTGCCGCCAACCTGGCCATTTCGCGTTGACGGGCAGCTAGTCGCTCTGGCGTCCATTCCTCTTCCTGCGTCAGTTGTTGGGTTAAGCGAAAGCGACTTTCTTGATAGATCACGCGCTTTTGTGCGAATGATTTGTTTCCTGCATCTCTATTCCGGCTGCTCTCAATAATCGTCATGTTCCCTAAACGATAGACAAATTCCTCTAGATCGCGGTCACTAAAAGCCTCCCATCCGGCTTCAGGCGACTGAGGCAAGATATGTTCAATGGTATAGGCAGGAGAATCGTAATCAAACTCAACGCCGCCTACCTGTTGTTCTAGTTTGCTGAGAATGTAACGTACAATTCGTGCATTTCTGCTCTGGGTCGTTTTGATCGACTTTTCACTAAAATCGGCCTTAAACGCGGCATCACTTCGATAGATAGGGCGTAGCGTCTGCACGGCGAGCGTGTAATTGTTGATTATTCCCTCGTGTATCTTCTTCGCCACTTCATGATATAGCCGTTCGGACTCACCGGTGTGGAGCGAACCAATGACATTGTAACGAAACGATATAACAACGGTTGCCCGTAACAGTCTAGCAAAATCATCGTCGGCTAAGCGGCGTTTGGCTGCCATAAGCATCGGGTATGGCTGGCGAACCGAAAAAAGCCGTAGTTCTTGAGCATAGACCTTCCAATCTGATGGCCAACTTGAACCTTCGGGTTGGTTGAGTGCTAGATACGTATCAACATCCTCGTCCATTTCACGCAGCAGCCCGAACACGGCTTCACGGTTTTGGATTCGATTCCGAATTGCTTTGAACAGCTCGGATTGGCGGGCAAAACTGTGTCGGCTATTCCAGTGCATCCGAAGAAAATCCGGCAGACTCTCGCTCCCTAACCGGCTAACCAGCGTATCCCACCGACGTTCCAGCTCTTTTAGCTCCACTTCCGATTGTGAATGGCGAGCCAGGACTGCAAAGAGATAGTTCTTAAGCAGATCGGTGGCCGACAAACGAACTCCACGGGCATTGAGCGTCTCGAAGACACGGTAGGCGTTTAGTTCATCAGACACGGTGATAACGGTGAAGAAGAGCTTATCACTCATCGTCTCGATAAACTGCGCTAACGCCCGACCCTGATCGCGTTGCGTGCTGGTATACTCATTGAGACGACGCTCAAACCATTCAAATGCCTTTCGCATAGTGTTGGTTGAAGCCGGAAATCCGCGCTGCGGGAGTGGATCGGTCAATGTGACCAGATACTGACGGTAATACGGATCATTCTGGCGGTTCAGCGAGAGTTTATTTTGCGTGATGAGGGTCACCGGATCGAGGTAACCGATGTAGCTTGTCCGTAGCTGTCCCAGCCGCATCTGATTGGCTTCGGCGGCAATACCGTTATCGATCAGGCGTTTGAGCAGGCGCATTGCCGCCAGAACAATCAGACTCAACGTGGTGAGGCGCTGTTGACCGTCGATAACCTCAAATACCCGGTTATCAACCGTTTGGAGAACTAGATACCCCATGTAGTGCGCAGGTTCACCATCGGCAGAAAGTGTGCCCTGAATATCGAGCCATAAATCCTCCCACTCTTCTTCATCCCAGGCGTAATCGCGCTGAAACGGTGGAATCCGGTAGATCAGCCCATTGCCCATCAACTGGCGGTAGGTTCGGTTGTCCGTACTAAAACTGGTGACACTCATACGCACCTCAACCGTTGTGCTATCAGCATTGCAACCTCTCAGGTTGCCTGTATGCCGGTTGTTACATCCGCTCAGGCGCCTTGATCCCCAGCAACGCTAATCCATTCTGCAATGCAGTCGCCGTTGCCGCAACCAATTGGATGCGTGCGGCTCGTAATGCCGGTGACTCAGCACGCAAGACCGGACATTGCTCGAAGAAGATACCGAATTCGCGGGCGGTGGCATAGCACCAGTCGGCGATCACGAATGGCGCATAGCGTGCAGCGGCCTCGCGGACTGCTTCGGGTAAGCGGGCCAGATGGCGAATGAGACGTTGTTCACTCGGATGGGTCAGAAGGGTCAGATCGGGCGTCTCTGATCCCACGCCCTCTTCGGCTGCCCGGCGCAAAATTGAACGGCAGCGAGCGTGCGAATATTGTAGATAGGCGGCGCTGTTCCCCTCAATCGAGAGCATCCGATCCCAATCGAGGGTGATATTTCGGCGCGGGTCTTGATAGAGATCGTTGTAGATTACGGCGCCGATGCCAACCGCTTCGGCAATTGCTGCTCGTTCTTCAGGCGATAGGTCAGGACTTTTCGCATCAACCAGGGCGCGTGCTCGTGCTACAGCCTCATCAAGTAGAGCTTCAAGATAGACCATGTTGCCTTTTTTGGTCGAAAGTGGCTGACCATCGGGAGTGGTAATAACTCCGAACGGAACATGAACCAGCTCTACATCGTGCGCATAGCCCATCGCCCGCACAATAGCGAAGAGTTGTCTGAAGTGCAATTCCTGTCGTGCGTCTACCACATAGATAATGTGCGAGGGGTTGAACTCCTGAATCCGAAACTTGATCGTGGCGATGTCGCGTGTCATGTAGACGGTACCACCATCGCTACGCTGGATGATAAACCGAGGGAGTTTGTCAAGTTCGGCTACAACGGCGCCATCAACATCGCGGAATGCGGCTTCCGAGCGTAAGGCTTCTTCAATGACACCGGGCAGCATCGGCTCGTAGAAACTCTCGCCGTAGGCATAATCAAAACGAATACCTAGCCGGTCGTAGTTACGCTGTGCAGCCCGTAATGTCAGATCAACACACCATTGCCAGAGCGCACGCGCCGTCGGATCACCCTGTTCGAGTGCCAGCGACCAGCGCCGGGCCTCCTCCTCAAGGGCAGGATCATCCTTCATCTCGGCATTGTAGCGCGTATAGAGTGCCTCAAGCTCGGCCATGGCCGCTTCGCCTTCGCTCTGCGGACGTCCGTAGCGCTGCATCGCAGCTAAAATAATGCCAAACTGAGTACCCCAATCGCCAAGATGGTTATCGCCGATCACCCGATAGCCAAGGGCGCGAAAGATATGCACGAGCGATTGCCCGATGATCGTCGAGCGAATATGACCTACATGCATCCGCTTGGCAATGTTGGGCGAAGAGTAATCAATCACGACCGTTCGACCGGCGCCGTCCGTTGACGTTCCGTATGCTGTACCGGTTGCCGTGATCGCTTCAATCACAGAGATAGCCAGACGTTGCGGGTGCAGTGAAAAGTTGAGAAACGGGCCGCTGGCCGATATTTCTCCGATCAGTGAGTTGGGAGGAACCGTCAACGTTGCAGCCAGATCGGCGGCCAGACGTGCCGGATCAACACCAAGCGCCTTCGCCGCTTTGAACGTCACAAAAGTACGGTCAGCGGGAATGTTGGGTTTCGGAGTCGTAATTTCAATCAAATCAGCCGGTACTTTACCGGTAGCCAGAATAGCATCTTTGATTTCAGCAATAAACCGTTCGAGCGCATAGTGCATAGACATCTCCTCAAAGTGTGTCTGCAAACCGCACTCCTTCCGCATACTACGGTATATCTTCCACTCCTAACGGTATGGTAGGAAGGAAAGCGGGGGATGGCGCCGACCACCAACGCCATGTTTTCCAGACACACGCGCTATCTTTTCTGCTGTCTTTTAGTATACCGCATATCAAAGCATCGAAGAGACAGCGGGTTTATAGATGCCGATGTTCGTAGGAGTGCAGGTCGGCAGACCGCCTTCTGCGCTGAGCGGGGAAGAGCCATTGCAAGTTGTGTCAGCAGGCTGGGGGGAGAGGGAACCTGAACCCGCTGCTGTGTCTCCTCTGCTCTCCTGGCGAACGTTCAGGCGAACGTTCGCTTTTTCCTCTTGACAACTCAACCGGCAGGGTGTATGATAAAGGCGAACGTTCGCCTAGAGAGTTCGATACGCCTATGACAGCCACCAAAGTTACGCTCAAAGATGTAGCGGCGCACGCCGGGGTCAGTTACCAAACCGTTTCTAAGGTGCTGAACGGCGATATGCAGGTTGCGCCCGAAACGATGGAGCGGATTCAGGCTGCGGTACGGGAATTGGGCTATCGTCCCAATCGTATTGCCCGCAACATGCGAGCCGGGCGGAGTTTTATGATCGGGTATTCGTGGACGCAAACCGAACCCGGTCAAGTCAATCACATCCTCGATCAGTTTCTGAGCAGCATGGTGCGTGAGGCAAGCGCGGTTGGGTACTATGTCTTGCCCTTTCCTTTTCAAGAGGGTAGTGCGCAAATTGATGCGTACCGCGATTTGATTCGGAGTGGCAATGTTGACGGATTCGTGCTGTCGAGCGTTAACTACAACGATCCACGGATTCAATTTTTACTGAAACAGAAGTTCCCTTTCGTAGCTTTTGGTCGTTCCAACCCCGACTGGGATTTTGCTTGGGTAGATATTGATGGTGCAGCCGGAACACGGCAGGCTATCGAGTATCTCATTGGGCGTGGTCACCGGCGTATTGCGATTCTTGCCTGGCCGGAAGACTCACGAGTCGGGAATGACCGCCTGCAAGGGTATCTGGATGCGATGCAGGCTGCTCAGATTGGTATCGAGCCTGGGTACGTGTTGCGCGGTGAAGGAACTTTTGACGTTGGGCGGGCGATGACCTTGCACTTGCTTGATCTGCCATCCGAACAGCGGCCAACCGCGATTATGGCCCTGAACGATACGATGGCTATTGGGGCGATGGCCGCTGCCCGCGAACGTGGCCTGGGGATCGGAACCGACCTGGCGATTATCGGCTTTGATGATGCACCGATGGCCCAATACCTTTTCCCGCCGCTGACGAGTGTGCGCCAGCCAATTGCCGAGGCCGGTCATAAATGCGTTGAGTTGCTGGTGGCGTTAGTGGAAGGGCAACCGGTAGCGCAGAAACATGTTCTTCTCCAACCTTCGCTGATCATTCGCGCTTCTGCCTGATACAGTACGCCAATGTTCGTTCCCGATCATCGTCTGGCGATGATTGGGTGGTTGGTTGTTGTTTCAAAAAGGAGGGTAAGAAATGATCTAAACATGCAACTTTTTTACGGTCGTTGGTCTTTATGTTTTCTTTAGTCTTTGAAAGGAGAAGCTATGAATCGCCTGATCAAGCTCCTACTCGTTCTGACTGTGCTGGCGCTGGGTTTGAGCGCCTGTGGCCAGACCACCACTCAACAGACTCAACCGACTCCGCAGACGGTGCGTGAAACGGTTGTCGTTCCAGCGGAAAAGGTTACGGTGCGTCTCTCTGGATGGGCTTCCAGTCCGGCTGAGACGGCTCTGCTCGAATCGCTGCTGTATAAGTTCTCGGTAGAAAATCCCGATATTCTGGTCAAGTACGAGCCGATTACCGGCGATTACAAGCAGGTGCTGCTGACGTCGATTGCTTCGGGCACCGAGCCTGACATCTTCTACGTTGATATTTTCTGGTGGCTTGAGCTGGCGGCGAACGATGCACTGCTCCCGCTCGATGATCTGATGGCGACCAGTGGTGTTTCGCGTGACGACTTCATCCCGGCGCTGATCGATGCTTTTACCTATAAAGGCAAGACCTACGGTATTCCAAAAGACTTCAACACGCTCGGTATGTTCTACAACAAAGCATTGTTTGACAAGGCTGGTCTTGCCTATCCAACCGACGATTGGACATGGGATGATCTCCGTGCGGCTGCCGAAAAGCTGACCGACCTCAGCGATCCTAATCGTCCGGTTTACGGTTTCTGCACACCGCCTGATCCAGGTCGGTTCCCGGTCTTTGTCTTCCAAAATGGCGGGATGGTGATGAAGGATGACTATAGCGACACGATGCTCGATAATGAAGCAGCAGTGAAGGCCGCCGAGTTCTACACCTCGTTCCGCACTGCCCAAATTGGCGCGTTGCCTTCAGATCTCGGCGAAGGCTGGCAGGGCACTCTCTTCGGCAAAGGTCAGTGTGCAATGGTGTACGAAGGTGGCTGGTTGATCCCCTATCTGCGCGATCAATTCCCGAACACACAGTATGGTGTGGTGATGCCGCCGGCCGGGCCGGGTGGTGAAGGCAACCTTATCTTTACCGTCGCCTGGGGTATCTCGGCTAATACGAAGAATCCGGATGCGGCGTGGAAGGTAGTGAATTTCCTGACCAGCGAAGCCAGTCAGAAGACGGTGCTCGAAAGCGGATTTGCGCTGCCATCACGGAAGTCGTTGCAGAACAGCGACTATCTGAAGAACAATCCCAACTCGGCAGCGATCTTTAACGGTTCCTTTTTCGGTGCGCATCCATTCTTCTGGGGCACTGTCGGTTCCGATGTCAACGATCAGATGGCGAAAGCCCTGGAGCGCATCTTCAAGGAAAACCAGCCGGTACCTGACGCCATGAAGCAAGCGGCGGATTCAATTCGGAAGGCGTTGCAGTAATTGCTACGCGCAGCGACCGGTCAATTTCGGTCGCTGCGCCCCACCAAACGACGGGAGTATGTTATGCGATCGAGAACTGACCGCCGCAAGGTTGTTGAAGCGTTGAACGGTTATCTGTTTATTTCGCCGTGGCTGATCATCTTTATCATCTTTAGTTTGATCTCTCTCGGTTACGCGGTCTATCTCTCATTCACCGAATACAACCTGCTCCGACCGCCGCGCTGGTGGGGATTAGAGGGGTATCAGCGGGTGCTGGAAGATGAACTCTTTCTGGCAAAAGCACTGCCCAATACCTTCAAATATGTGCTGATCGTCGTGCCGATCCAGACCTTTCTCAGCCTGGTGCTGGCCTTTGCCATGGATCAGAATCTGCGCTTTCAGCGCTTTTTCCGCACTATTTTCTATTTGCCCTCGGTGACATCATCGGTTGTCATTTCACTCATCTTTATCTGGATTTTTGCGCCGCAGGGGATTTTCAACCAGATCACAGGTCTGACGGTCAATTGGCTCGATGACCCACGTACCGCGTTTTATGTGATTATGGGAATGAACATCTTCACGACGAGCGGTACGTTGATGCTGATTTTCCTGGCTGGTTTGCAAGATATTCCGCTGGCAGTTTATGAAGCAGCCGAAATTGATGGCGCCAACGGTATTCAGAAATTCTTCTACATTACCATTCCGATGTTGCGACCAGTCATCTTCTTTGTTGTGACGGTAGGCGTAATCGGCTGTTTCCAGGTCTTCGACCAGATTTATGTGATGACTGCCGGTGGGCCGCTCGATAGTACGACGACGATTACCTACCTGATTTACAAGTGGGCTTTCCGCGATACTCGTATCCAGATGGGCCAGGCGTCGGCATTAGCAGTGATTCTGACGCTGATCATCCTGGCAGTGACCCTGTTGCAACGAAAAGTAATCGAGGGCAGCGGCAGCGGCGCCGAGCGCTAGAAAGGCAATACCGATGGCAGTCACCTCCCAAACCCAAACTCGTGTGTACGAGCAGACCGTTTTCTTTGACCGGCTGCGTAAATATCTCTTCTTTGCGATGCTGGCCTTCTGGGCTGTTCTTTCGGTAGCGCCGCTCTATTTCACGCTGGTCTTCTCGTTTAAGCCAGTGGCCGACATCTACACACCACCGATCTGGGCGCCGATCCCCTTTACGCTCGAAAACTACCAGACGATCCTGGGCACCTTTCAGCTCTTCCCGCGTTGGGTGTGGAATAGTGTCTTTATCTCGGTCATCGTCACGATCTTCCGTGTTCTCTTCTGTGCGATGGCCGGTTACGCCTTTGCCCGTATCGAGTTTCCTCTGAAGAACTTCTGGTTTAACCTGCTGCTGATTTCGATGATGATGCCCGGCGTTGTCACGCTTATTCCCTCGTTCCTCATCATCGGGCCGGGTCTCATTCGCGGTGGAATTGATTTGGGGATGTTCAAACTCCCTACCGGTTTTGGCCTGATCGACAATCATTGGGGGGTCATCTTGCCCGGTATGGCTGATGCCTTCGGTGTCTTTATGATGACCCAATTCTACAAGTCGTTTCCCAAGGAACTGGAAGAGGCAGCGATGATGGATGGCTCAGGGCGATGGGGAACGTTCTTCCGCATCGTGCTGCCGATCAGCCAGACTCAGTTGATTACCCTCGCTCTGCTGACATTTCAGGGGGCCTGGAACAACTTTATGTGGCCACTGCTGGTGCTCCGTTCGCCCGAGCAGTTTACGCTGCCAATCGGTTTGCAATGGTTCCGTGGTGAGTACTATACGCTCTATTCGGTGATCCTTGCCGGATCGATCTTCAATACGCTCCCAATCTTGATTATCTTCTTCGTCTTCCAGCAGTACTTTGTGCGGAGTATTGCTGCTACCGGTTCAAAGGAAGGATAGTGCAACTTGCATGCTCCAATGTGAGGAACACCGTACAATCTGACAATGGGCAGCGCATAGATGCGCAGGTGTTCGCATCGTGGCTGCCCAAATCGTTTTCGCCGCTGCATAGAACGAGAGAACAGGTATGTGGATACTATCTGAGACATTATTCGATCCAGCCAAACAACATCACAAAGAGACTATCTTCACGATTGGGAATGGCTATCTCTCAACTCGAGGTACCTTTGAGGAAGGGTATCCCAACGATCGACGGGCTACGTTTATCCACGGCGTCTTTGATGATGCACCGGTTGTCGTGACCGAGCTTGCCAATACACCCGACTGGCTGGCTACGCAGGTGGTAATCGACGGCGAGAAGTTTTCGCTGGCAACCGGCACCATCCTGGCTTACCGACGTGATCTTGATTTACAGACTGGCGTTCTGCGCCGCGAGGTGCGCTGGCAATCACCAAACGGCCGTGTCGCAACGCTGATTTTTACCCGCTTCGCTTCACTGGCGAACGAACACCTGCTGGCATTACGCTGTGAGATCATCCCCGAATTTGATGGTCAGATCGAGCTACGCAGCGCACTCAATGGTCAGACCGACAATGAAGGACTACTCCACTGGCGCCATATTGCACAGGGTCAGCTTGCCGATGGTGCTATCTTCTTACGCACCCGCACCCGCAAAAGTGGGATTGAGCTGGCGCTGGTGATGCGTCTGGTAGGAGATGCTGCGCTCACTACCACATTCTGGGATGTTGAGAATGTGCCGACTCTCCAGCAGGTCTATCAGGCGAGGACCGGTACGCCGATTGTCGTGAATAAGTTTATCGGCGTTGCCACTTCACGCGATACCGGCAACCCGCTGGAACTGGCTCATCATCATCTCCAGCGTGTGACAGACTGGGATCAGGAGCTAACTGCGCAACAGCAGGCCTGGGCGCACGAATGGGAACGCTGTAATGTTGTCATAGAAGGCGACGAAGAGGCCGATCTGGCTGTGCGCTTCAGTATCTTCCAACTCCTGATCGCAGCGCCACGCCACGATCAGCGTGTCAATATCGGCGCCAAGACCCTCTCGGGGTTTGGTTATCGTGGGCATGCCTTCTGGGACACCGAAATCTTTATGCTCCCTCTCTTCATCTACACAATGCCTGAAGTGGCCCGCAACTTGCTTGATTATCGTTACCTGACGTTGCCGGCAGCTCGTGCCAAGGCTCGTGCCGCTGGTTATGAGGGGGCATGGTATGCGTGGGAAAGTGCCGATACCGGTGAGGAGGTAACGCCGACGTGGGTGCCAGATTTTCACGACAAGAAGAAGCTAGCTCGCGTCTGGACAGGTGATTTGGCGATCCACATCTCTTCAGATGTTGCTTACGCCGTTCAACAATACTGGCAAGCGACCGGTGATGATGCGTGGTATATCGAACGTGGCGCTGAAATCATACTGGATACGGCCAAATTCTGTGCGTCGCGTGTCGAATGGCTAGCCGACCGGGGGTGCTATGGCTACACCGACGTCATTGGCCCCGATGAATACCACGATCACGTGAACAACAATGCCTATACCAATCTGTTGGCGCAATGGAATCTGCGTGCCGGTTTAGAGACATTGGCATGGCTCGAACAGCATGCACCGCAGAAAGCCGCCGAACTGCGGCAGACGCTTGATCTGACTGCTGAACGTTTGCAACACTGGCAGACGGTTGCTGAAAAGATGTGTGTGAATATCGCGGCCAATGGCCTGATCGAACAATTTGATGGCTTCTTCAAACTCAAAGATGTCAATCTAGCCGATTATGAACCACGCACAAAATCGATGCACGAGATTTTCGGGATCGAAGGTGCTAACGAATATCAGGCCATCAAGCAACCCGATGTCTTAATGTTGCAATTCCTGCTACGCGAACACTACAGCGACAGCCAGATTCGGGTTAACTACAATTACTACACACCACGCACCGATCACACCTACGGCTCATCGCTCGGCCCGCCGATCCAGGCCATTGTCGCTTGTCAGATGGGAGATGTTGACGAAGCGTATGAGCACTTCATTCGTGCGGCGCGTGCCGATCTCCGCGATGTGCGCGGCAATGCCGGTGATGGTATTCACGCCGCCTCTGCGGGTGGTGTTTGGCAGGCCGTTGTCTTCGGGTTCGGCGGTCTGCGCATCCATCCAGACGGTACTTGGGAAGTGCATCCACGTCTGCCTAAACACTGGCAGCGGCTTACCTTCCGCTTTACCTTGCGTGGCGTTATGCATACCGTTACCTGCTATCCCGACGGTCGCGCTATCGCTGCGTAAACAACGAGCGGGTGCAACCAAAATCGTTGCATCCGCTCCCTTTCGCAAAACCCAATGCAGCACATTCGAGGTTTATAAGCCTACAGAACGTTCGCGCTGACCTGGTATCGCACCGAGTCTCTCTCCCGCTCTCTGCGCGTGCAGGGTGCCTGGAAGCGATAACTTGCCGATACTGCGCCAACGGTCGGTTGCGCAACAATAAATAACAGGAACCAGAGTATGCCAATTCAGGGCTTCATTTTCGATCTCGACGGTGTTATCACCGATACCGCCGAATATCACTATCGGGCGTGGAAACGGCTGGCCGACGAGTTAGGGATTCCGTTTACACGCGAAGAGAACGAAGCATTACGTGGTATCCCGCGCCGTGAGTCGCTTCTACTCATGCTTAAAGGCAGGTCTTATCCTGAAGACGTGCTTACTGAGCTAATGGAGCGGAAAAACGGCTACTATCTTGAATTTATCCGCGAAATATCACCACGTGATCTCTTGCCGGGCGCCCGTGAACTGCTGCAAGAGATTCGCGCTGCCGGACTAAAAATTGCACTCGGCTCGGCGAGCAAAAATGCCCGCGAGGTGATCGAACGGTTAGGTATCACCGACCTGTTTGATGCCATTGCCGACGGTTACAGTGTCACGCGCCAGAAACCAGCGCCTGATCTCTTTTTACACGCTGCACGCCTGCTCGATCTACCACCAACTGCCTGTGTTGTCGTAGAGGATGCGGCTGCCGGTGTTGAAGCTGCATTAGCCGGAGGATTTTATGTCGTTGGGATTGGTCCGCAAGAACGGGTGGGCCGGGCACACCTGATTATCCCGAGTCTGTCTGGAATACGCTTACAGGACATTTGCCGTCGGTTAGAACAGTAGCAGGGTCGGTGCGACGATAATGATCCTGCGCCGGAACGTAATCGCGTGCTGGGAATGACCGGATTCGACATAACAACGTGACGAACGGCTGATAAACCGTTGTTGTGGGGCGGGTTTCCAACCCGCCCCTACCGATTCTCTGCACCTCTCTTTCTGTTCTTGCTTCCCTGGTTCAGATACACTATTCAGACCACGCCAAATGACTGGGGTGTGGTATACAATGTATGTGGAGTGCGTGGAATAAATACCCTCTGTGCGGAGATCACCTTTCCCAAGAGAAAAGGGAAGAGGGGAAGATGATGACCACAAGATACGCTATGGCGCGCTGTTCGCAGTGAGTTTATACTCATCACCGGTTTACCACGATTGCTACGAAATAAGAGGAAAAGAGACAATGTCAGAACCACTCGTTATCACCCCTGAACCTGCTCCTATGCGGCGACCAGGTATCTGGCTTGCCGGTGTAGGCATCTACATCCTTCTGCTGAGTATCGGTGCTGCTATTGGTGGCGAGATCGGGAATTTCACCTCCGCCAGTCTCAATGCCTTACCCTTTGTTGGTCTGGCAATTCTGGCCTATTTTGCCGGTACGTCTTTCAATTGGGCCTGGATTGCTACTGGCGTGTGGCTGACCATCCTCATCGGTGCATCTGCCGTGTATGCGTTTGGCCTGGGGGTATTGAATATCGTTGACATACCACCGGGTGGATTTGATCCGAACAATCCGCCGACACTTCAGCCGGCTTCTCTCTTCACGATCCTGCTCCTCATTTTTGGTATCTTCCTCAGCTTTGGAATAGGCTTGTCAACGCTACTTTCACCGGTGCGTCGGTGGTTAACACGATTTCTTCCGCTCGATCCAAACTCATTTGTGCATAGCGTGGCGCTGGCAGCAATTGTCACTATCACGCTGATCATGGTAATGCCACTGCTGGTAACCGGCCAGCCACCACTACTCACCCTTGTGCGAGCTGTAGGTAGTGAAGAATTGAATGCTGGTGATCTCAGCGCTGGCGCTCAGTTGCGTAGCCAGGTTTATGGCCTGGTCTGGACGATTCCGGCTGCGTTTCTCGCAGTCGGCTTTGGAATTCGCCGCAATCTATCGGCGACGCTCCTGCGCATCGGTCTGGTACGACCGACCGTTAGCCAAGTTATCACTGGTGTGGGGATCGGTCTGGCTCTGGCCGGTTTGATAACGCTCACATTGCCATTAATAGATACAATCTGGCAGACATTTGGTTGGCCTAACACCGACCATGAGGCGTTCAGTGAACTGATAGCTTTTGCGATTAGCCCACTTGGAGCATTGGTGATTGGTGTCACAGCCGGGTTAGGTGAAGAACTGGCAATCCGTGGAGTTTTGCAGCCCCGTCTGGGCATTTTCCTCTCGAATCTTTTCTTCGTCAGCCTGCACGCTTTTCAGTATCATTGGGATGGTCTGCTGGTCGTCTTTGTTGTGGGTCTCATATGTGGTTTGGTAAGAAAACGTACCAATACGACGACTGCTGCTATCGTGCATGGAGTGTACAATTTTGTGTTAGTTATGCTCGAAGTCATTGCCGGTTAATACCAGGTCTGGATATGTGACCTGGCTTGCCTGGACATCCATGGGTATGCAGGCGACCAGGTTGATGGCAGGGCAGCATGTGTGCTGCCTCGATCACCTGGCGTCAGGGTACCTGATAAGAACTCACCAGTCGTCCTTGTGCATCGAACAATTGCGCAATGTCTCCGCGCTGCCAAACCGGTGCTGAACGGCCCCAGTAGAAATCACCGAGATCCAAATTGTTTATTCCGCTCCCCGTGTAGAGGTGAATCTCAGTTTCAGGTGACAGCACATAATTCGGAAAAACGAATGTTGGCCGTTCAGGGCGTGAAATGTTGATAATCCGCCAGCCACCGATTGTGAGGTCGTTCTCTTCGTTACTTAGCAATGTCACATATTCATCGTTAAGTGAGTTTGATGTATCTGGGTCGTAAGCAACAATTTCAAGCGTTACCGAAATGCCGGCCGGTATTGGGGTCGGCTTAACACCTGGTACACCGCCAGAGGTTGGTGTAGGAGTAAAGGTACTTTGGGGAGTTCTTGTCGTTTGAACGGTTGTTGTCGCGGTGATGGTAAGCTGGGGTGTTGCCGTGACTTGACCTGTCGGTGTCGTTGTGCGGGTTGCTGGTGGTACCGTTGGCAGTGCAGTTGTGGGGCGCGGAACTGACGTTGGCGTTGGTGAAGGTATTTTCGTTGGTGATGGAACAACAGTAGCTGGCAATGGAACATCAACGTAGCATACCATCCTGGCAAGCAATTGTTGATTATCCCGTAGTCGCACCTCAACCGGATAGATACCAGGAGGTTCGTTCACCCGCAGCGGGATTTGCCAGCGTCCGGCAGCATCACTGACCCCGCCGCCGACCGGCAAATCGGCGAAGAGTACGATCAGGCCCTGAAATGGTGGAGCCTGATCACCACGGAGGGTAATCGTCTGATTCCGCGGACACGCAAGCGCCTCCGGCTGGGCGTACATCTGTTGCGTGACAACAGCAGAAAAACCAGCCAGTACGAGAGCGATGAAGAAACTCGCGATAAGACGGTGACGAGGGTAATTCATGAGGCGTGTTACAATAAATGTGGTGGGCGATAGTGGATTCGAACCACTGACCTCCACGATGTCAACGTGGCGCTCTAACCAACTGAGCTAATCGCCCATGCGAACTCTATCCTATCATTGAATGCCTGCTCTGTCAAGCGCACATGGACAATCTTATCACCAGACTTGAACCAGAACTGCGGCGTCTGCTTGCACGTGCCGTTGATCTGGCATCGTCGGTTCAGGCAACGTTATGGCTGGTTGGCGGTGTCGTTCGTGATCTGTGGCTCGGTGTACCCATTGGACGTGATATTGATCTGGCCGTCGAAGGCGACGTTCATCGGATTGTTCCCCTGCTCGCAAATGTCTGGGGTGGCGACATCGTGGCGCAGCATCCATCATTTGGCACAGCTTCAATAACCGTCGGCAATTGGCTGATCGATTTGGCCCAGACGCGCACCGAACGCTACCCACGACCGGCTGTCTTGCCCGAAGTGCAACCGGCGCCGTTGGCCCTTGATCTTTTCCGCCGTGACTTCAGCATCAATGCGATGGCGATTCAACTGGTCGCGCAGGGCAACGACTTGTTGCCGATGCCCCTCTTCGATCCGCTGGGGGGGGCTACCGATCTGGCAGCTCGCCGCTTACGGCTTTTGCACGAGCAGAGTTTGCGCGATGATCCTACCCGCCTGTTACGTGGTCTGCGCCTGGCCGCTCGTCTTGATCTTACTCCTGATGCAGCGACCAGGGCGCAGTTTCAGGAAGCTATCGCAGCTCAGTATCTGGCGCTCCTCACCCCTGAACGAGTACAGACTGAACTCTGCCTGACATTGAGTGAACCCGATCCGGCAGCGGTTGTGGCGCTGGCCGACCGATGGGGGGTCACGTACCAGATTGTGCCCGGTTTACACTGGACACCGGCCATGACCGAGCGATTAGCCCGCTATCAGCACGATCCGGCGCACGTGGCAGCCGTCGCGCCGACTGATCTGGTTATCGCCGGACTGTTGCTCTACGATGTCAGTGATGCTGAGCTGATGATGTTTCTGCGCCGTTACCACCTACCTACCCCGGTGCGTCGAATGCTCAACGACCTGATTGCACTGCGCGTCCGGCTACCAACCATCGCCTCGGCATCCAGCCCGAGTCGTCTTGATGCCCTGTTACAGCCCTATAGCGTAGCCGCGATTGCTGTGCTACACTACGCGACAGATGAGCTAATTCAGCAGAACATCGCCCGCTACCTGCACGAATGGCGGCTGCTGCGCCCGCCGCTCAACGGTGATGACTTGCGTCAGTTGGGGGTACCGCCAGGGCCGCAATTAGGACAACTGTTACGGCGTCTGCGGGCAGCGACGCTCGATGGTCTGATCACTGATCGCGCAACGGCTGAACAGTGGGTACGTCAACAATTGGTCGATTCCTGAATAGTTGAGCGAGGAAAAATCTGTGGATGCAATGATGCAACTTTTGAAGGAACTCACCGAGGCTCATGGTGCCTCTGGTTATGAAGGACCGGTTCGCACTCTTATGCGGCGCTACCTTGAGCCGGTAAGTGAGATCGAAGGTGACAATCTGGGAAGTATTATTGCTCGTCGGATCGGCGTACCCGATGGGCCACGGATCGCGCTGGCAGCGCATCTTGATGAGATCGGATTGCTCGTGACCCGTATTACCGACGATGGCTTTCTCAAGTTTCAGCCGCTTGGTGGCTGGTGGGATCACGTGTTGTTGGGTACACGAGTGGAAGTTATGACCCGCCAGGGATCGATTATCGGTGTGATCGGCGCAAAACCTCCGCATATCTTAAGCAACGATGAACGGAATCGCCTCGTTGACAAAAAGTCAATGTACATCGATATTGGTGCCTCTAGTCGTGAGGAAGCTATGGCATGGGGAGTGCGACCGGGCGATTCAGTGGTACCGGTCGGTCCATTCCTGCCGATGCGCAATCCCGATCTCTTCATGGCAAAGGCATTAGACAATCGCGTTGGCTGCGCTATCGTGGTTGAAACCATTCGTCGCCTGGTCAATGAACGCCACCCCAACATTGTCTACGGGATCGGTAATGTTCAAGAAGAAGTCGGTCTGCGTGGCGCGGCTACAACAACGTATCTGGTCAAGCCTGATATTGGCTTTGCTATCGATACGGCGATTGCTGGCGATATGCCCGGTGTGGGGGCTGATGATGCGATGAGCCGACTCGGTCAGGGACCGGCCATCCTGCTCATTGACGGATCATTAATTGCCCACACCGCTCTGCGCCATCTGGTTATTGACGTTGCCGCCGAAGAGGGTATTCCGCTGCAATTCGATCTGATGCCAGGGGGCGGTACTGATGGTGGACGGATGCATATTTTCGGGAGTGGGGTACCAACCGTGGTTATCGGGCCGCCAGTACGTTATATCCACTCAACCTCAGCCATCGTCCATCGTCGCGATATTGAGCAGACGGTACAACTATTGTTGGCGCTGGTTCGGCGTCTCGATGGCGAGACAGTGCGACGCTTGCAGAAAGAGGCATAAGAAGGCTATGTATGGCGTGATTCGTGTGCTGCAAATTCGTAATCCCATCTGGCTTACCGTGCCCCTCTTCCTCGTGACCTTGATCGGCGGAATCAGCAGCGGCGTCTGGTTGGGAGTCTGGTTAAGCAATCCAAAAACGACCGTTGCCTGCCCTGAAACAACCGAGATTTGTGACCAATTTGCCGTCTTTTGGGAAGTGTGGCAATTAGCCCGTGAGCGTTACGTCGATTCTACCGCCGCCGATCCAGATCGGATGATCGAAGGCGCGATTGATGGCATGTTAGCTACGCTCGGCGATGAGGGTCATACCCGCTTTTTGAGCGCGACCGAGGCCAAAATCTGGCAAGAGTCGCTGAGTGGTGCTTTTGAGGGTATCGGTATCTACATCGGCAAACGCGATGGCATGCTGTTGGTGCTGGCGCTGATTGAGGGTTCACCGGCAGCGTTGTCTGGCCTGCAAGCGGGTGACCGCATTATCACTGTCGATGGGCATCCGGTTGAGGGGTGGTCGATTGACGATCTGGTTGCACGTGTACGTGGCCCTGCTGGCACATCAGTTACTCTTGAGGTGAATCGACGTGATGCCGGATTGTTACGCTTTACCATCACCCGCGCCAAAATTACGGTGCCGAGTGTCAGTTGGGCATTACTGCCTGATCAGATTGCATTGATCCGGATCACGTCGTTCGACGAACAGGCTGTTGATGGCTTACGCACCGCCCTCGCAGAGGCGAAAGCAGCAGGTGCCGAGCGGCTGATACTTGACCTGCGGAATAACCCCGGTGGTTTACTCAGCGTCTTACTGAAGGTTGCCGGTGAGTTCTTACCGGCGGAGACACCGGTGCTGATCGAACGGAGTCGAGACGGCAGTCAGCGCGTCAACACGACTCGGACTGCCGGGATCGCCCAGGATATGCCGCTGGTCGTGTTGATCAACAGTGGTTCGGCCAGTGCAGCCGAGATTCTCGCCGGAGCTTTGCAAGATGCTGGTCGGGCAGTGTTGGTTGGTGAAACGACGGTCGGTACCGGTACCGTTCTAACGCCCTTCCGCCTTGCGAACGGCGCTCAACTCTTGCTTGGTACGCAAGAGTGGCGTACCCCAACTGGCCGTCAGATTCGGGGGAAGGGAATTACGCCGGATCGTATCGTTGGACAACCCCTCGAAGCGCCCATTGTAACCCCCTCTGAAGTCCGTAATTTGAGCGCAGCCGAACTGGCGAACATCGGTGATGTGCAGTTGTTGGCTGCAATAGATGTATTTCACGAACATTAACGATGTCTATCGAAGGTTACTAAGAGCCTATCTGGAGTACCCTGTCGCAGAAGAAGATCAATTGGGGCGCAGCGCCGCTGCGCCCGTACATCTATGATCAGGTTTCATCCGCCGTACCGTGATACGATTATTCGGATCGGCTCTTGGTCGTGTTCGCCAGCAGATTTCATTCACACCCGCATGATGAGATTGCGAACCTGCGTTGTGTGGCAACGTGTGCCCGTTTCGGGATCACACTATCCTCTCTGTTTGCCTGAGCATCCGCCCCTCCCAACGCATGAACGGGCATCGTCGGTGAGCGGAGAGGGAGGACTTCTCTCCTCCACACCCTCCACTCACCAGGTGAGAGCAGCCGAACGCTGCAATGCAGCACTTCCCCCGTTCAATTACCGGCTGCGAGCAGCCGAACCGCACAGCGTAACGCATTTACCCTTCCTCTCGCCGCGTGGGTAAGGAAGGGGCCAGGGGAAGGTGAGGGGACGTCCATGCTGCGGCAATACCAAGTCGGTAACGGGCATCATCGGTGAGAGAACGGACGGCCTGACCGCAGAGCACTGTTGGAACAGAAAGCTGCTCCTGCGGCACTCGTTTCGCTTTCCTCTTTCTGTTCCTCAACGCTGCCAGTCAAGATGAAAACGCTGAAACGCCCTATAGAAGACGAGCGTCGGCGTAGGAAGCTGTGGATGGGTTAGGCCGCTGGCTCTGCCAATCATACGTACCCACTCTTCCCGCCCTCCTTGTAAACACAAAGACAGCCAGAACATTCTGGCTGTCTTTGCTTCCGCCTCATTTGGCGGGCCCGACGGGATTCGAACCCGCGACCTCCACCTTGACAGGGTGGCATCCTAACCGCTAGACGACGGGCCCTGGTGACCCCAGCGGGATTCGAACCCGCGATCTCCACCTTGAGAGGGTGGCGTCCTGGGCCGCTAGACGATGGGGCCAACCCGCTCAACACGTTGGGAGTATACCACAGGTTGGAAAAGATTGCAAATTGGTGGAGGGAATAGATTCCCCCATCGCACCCTCTCCCTCGTCTTCCGTGGCGAAGAGGTGAACAGTTGGTCAGCAGGTCTGTCCCCAGTGTACACGACTCACCTTCTCCTTCCTCACTCCAGATGGGAGCGGAAAAGGGCAAGGGGGTGAGGGAGCTTCCACGTCTCCATGCACGTGCGCGACGGGAAGGCATCGGCTAGCGCATGAGTACGCCGTGGGTTTTCAACTTGTCCCTATCGTGCGGCAACGGGTATCGAGGGAATATTCAGATACTCTCTTACGAGGAGCATACCTTACCCGGCTGAAGGCAGTCTTGGTCAATGTGAAAACTGTCTGCCGTCAGTCTTCTCTATCTCATCGCCATGCCAGACCCATTACTCCGGTCATCCCCGCTTGCGCCAGATCGTGACCCAGGTTTAGCCGTTCGCTACTTCTCTTTCTGGTGCTCTTCCCCTATTCTTGTGACAGACAGAACTCATTTCGTTCAAGGAGTAGATAACTTATGGCTCGCACCGTTCCTGCTACCGAACCAAAACTGGAAAAGTCGCCGCTCGAAAAATTTGTTGTCTTGCTGATTGTCGTGCTTCCCTTCCTGGGTACAATCTACGCGATGGTGATGCTCTGGCAACGATACGTTGATTGGCTCGATGTAACGTTGATGATTGTATTCTATGTTATATCCGGTTTAGGGATTACCATCGGTTTTCACCGGATGCTTACCCACAAGAGTTTTGAGACTAGTCGACCGCTCAAGGCCCTATTTTTAATTATGGGTTGTATGGCGCTCGAAGGCGATCCGACCTCTTGGGCTTCCACCCATATTCAGCATCACGCTCACTCTGATGATGAAGAAGATCCGCACAGCCCCCTCGAAGGTCTCTGGCATTCGCATATCGGCTGGCTCTTCTCGCACAAGCACAACATTGAAATGTACGGTAAATGGCTTACCAAAGACCCAACTATTGTCTGGGTAACAAAAACCTGGTACATCTGGGCAGCCCTCAGTATCTTGATCCCGACTCTCATTGCCGGTTGGAGTGGTCTGATTTGGGGTGGACTTGTTCGTATCTTCCTGACTCACCACATTACCTGGAGTGTTAATTCGATCTGCCACACCTTTGGCCGCCGTGATTACAACACACGAGATGCCAGTCGTAACAACTTCATCGTCGGTCTGCTCGCCTTCGGTGAGGGATGGCATAATAATCATCACGCTTTTCCACGTTCAGCGTTCCACGGGTTGCGCTGGTGGCAGATCGATGTCTCGGCCTACATCATTCACGGCCTGGAAAAATTAGGATTGGTCTGGAATGTGCATCGCGTCAAGCCCGAAGATATGCAGAAGCGCCAGATTGCACCAACCTTGCAAGAAGTGATGGGTGATTAGTCCTGTATCGAACATCAGCGGAACCTGAAACATCCAGAACTAAAGACAGGCGACCGAGGGGCAATCTTGTTCCCTCGGTTCGATTATTTGTACCGTTGAGATTATTGTAAGACCATTATGATTGCGTTGGGATGGCAGACTTGCGGTACAATAATCTCTATGAACGTCTTGCTTATCTCAACCTACGAACTCGGTCACCAACCACTGAGTCTGGCATCACCAGCCGCCTGGTTACGTCGGGCAGGAGCTAATGTCACTTGTGTAGATGTCAGTGTCACGCCATTGACTGAAGCGATGGTCGCCAATGCCGGCCTTATTGGGATTTCGGTGCCGATGCACACCGCCACTCGTCTGGCATTGACCCTCTTACCACGCCTGCGCGCCACTGCACCGGAAGCGTTTATTGTCTGCTACGGTCTATATGCACCACTCAACGCGAGTATGCTGCGGGCCGCCGGTGCTGATTGCTGTCTTGGTGGTGAAGTCGAGGCGGTACTGACTGCCATCTGGCAACGCCTGGCTGCCGGTGAGCGGCCACCGTCTATTGATGCAATAGCGCTGCATCGCCTTGATCTCATTCAACCTGATCGGAGTGACTTGCCGCCCCTCAATCGCTATGCAACCCTAGTCACGGCCACCGAGATGCGCTATGCCGGTTATACGGAAACAACTCGTGGCTGCAAGCATCTTTGCCGTCACTGTCCGGTTGTTCCGGTCTACAATGGTCGTTTCCGGGTCGTCCCTCGATCAACGGTTCTCGCCGACATTCGCGCTCAGGTCGCAGCCGGCGCTCGCCATATCACCTTTGGCGATCCGGATTTTCTGAATGGTCCTGGCCATGTGTTACCGATTGTCAGGGCTATGCACGCTGAGTTTCCCGATGTTACGTATGATGTAACCATCAAGATAGAGCATATCTTGCGTTACGCACATCTGCTCCCAGAACTGCGTGCAACCGGTTGCATTATGGTGGTCAGCGCAGTTGAGGCGCTCGATGATGAAATCTTGGCGCGTTTTGCCAAACGTCATACACGAGCTGATATTGTTCGTGCCGTTGAATTGCTGCGCGCCAATGATATTGCCCTGAATGCCACGTTCGTTGCTTTTACCCCATGGACGACCCGACAACGTTACCGAGAGTTGCTGATCGGTATCGCAGAGCTAGGTCTGATTGAAAGCGTTGCTCCGGTGCAGTATGGCCTGCGTTTGCTCATACCGGCAGGCTCGCGGTTACTCGAATTGCCCGACGTGCAGGCGTTGGTCGGGCAATTCGATCCGGTCGCTCTGGCTTACCCCTGGCAACATCCTGATCCGACAATGGATGAATTGCAGCGTCAGGTGATGGCGTTAGCGCAAGCGAGCGAACAGTGCGGCGCGTCACGCAGCAGCTTTTACCAGCGTTTGCTTGATCTCTGCGATCAGATCATCGGCCCGGGTGAGCGCCCAATCGTGTTACCAGAACCAACACCGATCCCACGCTTGAGTGAACCATGGTATTGCTGCGCTGAGCCATCTGGTAACCAATTGATAACAACCTTCTTGTAGCAGGGTGAGCGTATACGGCAATGACCAGAACTTTCTCATCGAGGTGGTTATGCAGCCCCATCTCCTGTTGCTGACAACCCCATCTTCGTACCGCCTACCGGCTTTCTTAGCTGCTGCCGGGCGGATTGCCGTTCAGGTCACGGTAGCCGAAGACACACCTTCAGAGTTGATCCGCCCGCTCCCGACACGCCTGTTGATCGATTTTCGTGATCGGGAAGCAGCGTTGAAGGCGATTCGCGATCTGCACGAGGTTAAACCGCTGACTGCAATTGTACCGGTGGATGACAGTGGGGTTGAGTTGGCCGCCATCGTATGCGCCGAACTGGGATTAGCGTGTAATCATCCCGAAGCAGCCGCAGCCGCTCGCGACAAGCACCTCATGCGGCAACTCTTTGCCCGCGCTGGCGTACCGTCGCCTGCTTTTCGACTCTGCTCTACCACTGATGATCTCACGACGCTGGCCCAGACAGTCACGTTCCCCTGTGTCGTCAAGCCGTTACGCCTCAATGGCAGTCGTGGTGTTATCCGGGCTGACAATCCGCGCCAGTTTGTGGCAGCGGTACGCCGCCTGAATGCGCTGTTGGATCGGATTGAAGGGACAGGCGGGCATGAATTCTTGGTTGAAGATTTTATACTGGGCTTCGAAGTTGCCCTGGAAGGGTTGATTGACAACGGCAACCTGCAAGTGTTGGCACTCTTCGACAAGCCCGATCCGCTAGACGGGCCATTTTTTGAAGAGACTATCTACGTTACACCTTCACGCTTACCTGAAGCGACCCAAGCCGCTATTCGCACGGTTACTGCATCGGCGGCGCAGGCGATTGGCTTAGAGCGCGGCCCACTCCACGCCGAACTTCGCATAAATGAACGTGGGCCGTGGATGATTGAGTTGGCGAACCGGAGCATCGGCGGTCTATGTTCGCGCACGTTACGCTTTGGTACCGATGCAACGCTGGAAGAGTTGATTTTGCGGCAGGCTGCTGGCTTACCGATTGACACCCTTAGTCGGGAAGGTCGGGCAGGTGGGGTTATGATGATCCCTATTCCGCAGGCAGGGATACTACGTGCGGTTGATGGTGTGGATGAAGCACGTGCTATTCCTGGCATTGAAGCCGTCGAAATAACTGCCCCTCTGAACTACCCGCTGGTCCCGCTTCCAGAAGGTGATAGCTATCTCGGCTTTATCTTCGCCCGAGGTTCTGATCCGGCGACTGTCGAAACAGCGCTCCGCGCTGCTCATGCTTGCCTGCGGTTTACAATTGTACCGGCGATTGAATTACAACCGGTTACTGGGTAAGTGAGCATAGCACTGTTTAGATTTAGCAAACGAGTATGATCACTTACGCCGTGGGCCGCCCTTCGCCGGTGCTGATGTTGGTGGTGTCCATCCTTCAGGCATTTGGGCGTTCTCGCCAAAAAAGAACTCTTCCATCGCCTGCATCAGGATGCGCTGTGCGTTTGGATCGCCTAAACTGAGGCCGTAGTGATTGATAATCAATGTTGCCTGTTGCGGCCACATACGCCACGCCTGTGCTGATACCTGTTCGTAGATGCGTTGGCCGAGCGGCCCAGGAAACGGCGGCTGATCCAGGCCCGGCAATTCGCGCCCAAGTTTGACACATTTGACCATGCGTGCCATATGTTCTTCTTTCACTTGTACAACTAACGATACCATATCTGTTCTATTATACCTGAAAGCAGTGAGTGGCTATGCGCCTTGTGATGTTTGCAATGCCAGGCCCTATGGCGTTGACGGTCTTGCAAGGGCTGCTGCGGTTACCGGTAGAAATCGTTGGCCTATTTCAGCCAGCGCTGCCAGACGTACCCATCCTTAACGCCTTGCCGACAGCAGAGACGCAGGCAAGGACAATGGTTCTTGCCCCGCCGACGGTTACCGCTGTCGCCGATCAGGCTGGTATTCCACGCTATGCGGTTCGCCGTGATGCAGTGCCGGCGCTTTGTGAACAGTTTCTTCAGCAACGGATCGATCTGGTTGTGGTTGCATGCTGGCCGTGGCGTGTCCCAGCAGCACTCCTCACAATACCCAGCTTGGGCTGGCTGAATCTCCATCCATCACCGCTCCCTGAATTGCGTGGGCCAGAACCGCTCTTTTGGGCTTTACGGCAAGGCTGGACTCGTACTGCAATGACGCTTCACCTAATGGATGAACTGCTTGACCACGGCCCAATCGTGCTCCAACACTGGTTTGATCTGCCGATTGGCGAGCGACTTTCCACCATCGAAGCTCTGGCCGGTTCGTGGGCGGCGCAGATGCTTCCCATAGCCTTGCAAAACCTTGCCGATCCGGCCTGGCAACCACGTCCACAGCTAGGCGATGGGAGCTTTTTCCCATCGCCACGGCCGCAGGATTTTATCGTTACCGCCGACTGGACGGTGCAGCGAGCGTATGCGTTTGTGCGCGCAGTGGCTGAATGGGGGCAACCGTTCCCCTTCATCGCCACGAATGGTCAGACGGTCACGATTGTCGATGCTCTTGCTTATCATCTCTATCAGCACCTGGTAGCTCCTATTGTCGAACAAGGTGAGTATCTTCTGTTGCAGTTACTTGACGGGTGTCTCGTAGGGGTTCCTGAACCGAGTGGTCGTTTCGGGAGGGGGTACGTCTGGTAACATCCATCACAAGCTTTGTAAGGCTTTCCGCCATTTTCACTCTACCTGGTCATGAGCGCATTGTAGGTGGGTTCGCTCGCAACTGTGATGCTTCTGCCACTGTAGCGAATTGGGAAGCCTGTGCAATAGCGCGGTTGGATTCGGAATGACAAAAAGATGTTGCGTGTCGAAAAATTGCAAGGAGTGTTACAATGAAGCAAGGTATGCTCGAGAGACCATCATTCTCACGCCGACAGAGAAGTTTTGTGACCACGAACAGAGAATGTCTATGAATGACGCCCAATTATCTACCGTAAATGTTCTCAAGCAAAGCAGTAAAACTATGCAGGAATGGCGTGTACAAATCCTGAATAATTTGTTATGGGCAATCGTAGTTTTTGGTGGCATTGCGTTGGTTACCAGATCGTTATAGAACGCTGGGTGAGAGAGCGATCCCTTACATCGCAGTTTACACGCTCGTGTATCTTAGCATCGTAGCTGTAGCTATTCTGCGCCAGTTGAGTCTCACTATTCGCGTCTTCGTCCTGTTATTCGTTTTGAGTGGTATTGCTACATTTCTTACGATTACCTTTGGAATAGTAGGAAAGTGGTCGTCTGCTTTGGATTGGTGTTATTACGCTTGCGCTGATTTACTTTGATATACCTGGTGGTCTTATCGGGTTTGTATTGTCACTGCTTGTAATGATAGGTGCGGCAGTGATCTATGTAACCGGGAATGTACCGTTTGTTGCCCCAGAAGTGCTAATGGTACAGGATACTATTGAAGATTGGGCCGGTTCTATTACCCTGTATGTTGCCATTCTTGTACTGACCCTCGTTCCAACCTATTACCTGATTAAACATCTTGAAGTGCTTGCTCATCAGGCCACGGCTGAAGCAGCACGGGCACACCTGCACGCTCGGCAGGCTGAAGAACAGGCTCAGGCCTTAGCACAACAGACCACTCAGCTCCAGCAAACGGAGCAGATGCTGCGTAACTTAGTTCAATCACTCGAAACACCCACCGTTGAGATCGGTGATCACGTTCTACTGGCGCCGATTGTTGGTCAGCTCGATCAGCAACGTGCTGATACCTTGTTGAAGCGACTGCTGGCTGTCGTCAGTGATCGTCGGGTCAGACAGGTTGTGATTGACGTTGCCGGTGTGCCAACCTTCGACACAATGGCTGCCCAGGGTTTGCTGCAAACCGTGCAGGCATTGCGCCTGATCGGCTGCGAGGCGGTGATTACCGGTATCTCACCGGCGATGGCGCAGACAATCACCACCCTGGGCATCGATATGAAAACGATTACTACTGCCCGTTCGCCCCAAGATGTTTTGCTGCGCCAGCTATAACACTATCCCAACGCTGCAAGCGCACGTTTGACACTATCAGCAGGACTGACTTTTATCTCAGCCTGTACAATCCGACCTGATTCGTCGATAACAAAGTGAGAGCGGATGATTCCCATATACTTCTTACCCATCATCGACTTTTCACCCCATACACCATACGCCTCGGCCACGCTATGCTGTTCATCGGCGAGCAAGATGAAAGGCAAATGGTGTTTGGTCTTAAATTTCGCGTGGGATTTGGTCGAATCCGGGCTGATACCGATAACGACTGCATTCTTCTCTGTGATAATGGGGTACGAATCGCGGAAGCCACAGGCCTGCGACGTGCATCCAGGTGTGTCATCTTTTGGGTAGAAGTACAGAATGACCCGCTTGCCGCGAAACTGACTGAGCGAAACCAGTTCGCCTGCCTCATTCGGGAGCGTAAAGTCTGGAGCCAGATCGCCTACTTGTGGTGGGTTTGTCATAGTGATCCACTTCCTGTTATGTATCGAATCCTGCAATAGTATGCTACCACAAATTACACTCCATCTGGTCTTGAGAATGGAACGATTGCAGAAGGGGCGGAATGTTTATCACTCCCCGCCCTTTCTGGGTGCAGAGAGTACCAGAGCGCGCTCAGGCAAATGGTGCTGATCAGAGGATTCCTGTGAGTATGTGCAAGACACGCATTGCTGGGTACGACCGAACATTGAAGATGTTAAACACTTCTGACGAGCTGCGACACGATGCCGTACACACCTCATATTCAGCTATACTAAGAATAATCGGCTTTGTGAGGAGGATTTCATGGCAATTGTCATTGTCGGTGGTGGCGCCATCGGGTTATTGTTGCTCTCACGTCTGTCTCAAGCTGGTAATCCGCTACCGGTTGCTTTGTTGACACGACCAAACGGAGTAGCGGCATTGCGGGCGAACCCGTTGCAGGTCAGTGGAATCGGTGCGTGTACACTTAGGAGTGTAATTGTTGCCAGTAGGGTAAGCGATCTTCCAGCAGTGTTTCATCAACCGGCGCTGGCAATTCTTTGTGTTAAGGGGTACGACACCCATAGCGCAATACCTACACTGTGCGATCTCAATCCAACGGCTATTCTTACCCTGCAAAATGGACTTGGGAATGAAGAGGTACTGGCGCAAGCCCTTGGCGCCGACCGTATTATCGCCGGGGCAATTACGACCTCGGTTGATGCTACCGGCCCCACAACGATTACGGTAACAAAAGCAGGAGGCATCGGGTTGGCACCGGTAGGGAATGCCGGTAATCTCACACTGGCTGAGTCGGTGCTGAGCAAGGCTGGTTTTATCGTGCGGTGCTACACCGATTACCGGGCAATGAAGTGGTCGAAAGCGCTCCTGAATATGCTGGGCAATGCCACGGCTGCCATTCTTGACTGGCCGGTGACGCGGGTCTACTCCGATCATCGCCTAATTGCCCTTGAGCGGGCAGCCGTGCGTGAGGCGTTGATGGTGATGCAACATATCGGGATAAAGCCGGTCAATTTACCCCGTTACCCGGCAGCTCTGCTGGCTTTTGGCATCCGCTGGGTGCCACCGTTGATCCTTGATCCGATCCTACGGCAGCGTGTTGCGGGCGGGCGGGGTGGCAAAGACCCTTCCCTCCTTCGCGACCTGCGTGCCGGACGTTCACGCTCTGAGGGTGAGTTTCTCTACGGCGCGGTAGCCGCCGCCGCAACCGGGCATAATCTGAGTGCGCCGGTGAATGCCGGTTTGTGGCGTGTTCTAGGCGGTATTGCCCGTGGTGAGTTGTCTTGGAACGAGTATCGGGGTCGTCCCGAACGGTTGCTAGCTGCGTGTAGTATGGGATAAACTGTTAGTGCGTGGGATGTGCGCACGAATACGTGGCAGAACACACAGCGGGTTGGATCTCGCTGTGAATCGGTACCCTGCATCGTGCAACATGTTCGTCAGGTTGACACAATATCTTACCAAAGCGCGAATATCACATACGTACTGACTGTTTCAAGTATCATCTTCCGGTGTACCTATGATCCAACCGGCTATTGTAAGCTATGATCGGGCCTGCGTGATCGAACTGATCCGTACCCAGTCACCTGAAGCGGTACGTGCCCGCCTGCGCGCCGGTGATTTCGATGCTATGCTTGACCCAGAGGGACGTGCCTTATTAGACGAACTCTTGACGGCCTGGATTCAGCGTGCTCTTGGCTCGCTGACATTGCGGGATGCGATGCTTATCGATCCCTACCGGGCACGGCAGGTTTATGGGTTACTCTGCGCACTCTATGTTCGGCAGCGGGTAGCAATTAGCCCTGATCTGGCTGTCTACTTGCCAGCCGCACCGGCCGATCTCCCTTCCTTACCACCGCCTCTCGCCGCTTTACCCGAACTAGCAGCGTTGGCCGATCAGGCAGCACGAGAAGGGCTTGTTTTGGCCTGGCAGGCTCAATACTACGATTTTGCACCGCCGGGGAACTTGAACGATCTGACACCACCGTTGCCACAGCCATACCGTGATGAACCACTGTTCGAGCAACCTACCGGGCTGCGGCGCAATCTAGCGATTGCCCTGGCCTCGCTCGGTGTTGCCCTGTTAGTGGTGCCGTTGTTGTTCGGTTATATTCCCAGACACCCGGCCGGTTTGCCGTTAGCGCTCCTCACCCTGGCCCTATTGATTGGGATCAAGGCCGGCTTCTTCGGATACCTTGGCGCGTTATGTATCTGGTTGATCGCCAATCTACCCGCTTTTCGCCACGGTACCGCGTTAATCGATCTCTGGCCTGCTCTCCCACTGCTCATCGTCGGTTTGTGGCTCTTACGGCTCGACCGTCGGGTGTGGGCGATGTGGCGCTTTATTCATCGCCAATTTCATCGACGACACGACGCAACCGGAACAGGCTGACTTCCGGTGGACAGCCAAAACGTAGCGGTAGGCCGCCAGCACCGCGACTCACAAATAGCTGCATTCGGCCGACCCGGAAATGTCCCATATCGTAGCGCCAGCCATGACGGGGAAGACAGAGTGGCCCGAGTCCGGGAAAGCGCACGTGCCCGCCGTGCGTGTGACCAGAGAGTTGGACATCGAAACCGGCTGCTGCCGCTTCATCGGCAATATCCGGGCAATGGGCGAGCAACAGGCGAAAATCGTGTTCTGTGGCGCCACCGAGCGCCAGCTTCAGATCAGGACGACCATCCCAGTGATCATCTACTCCGGCCAGTAACAGCCGAGCACCGTTACGCTCGATAATGCGGTGTCGGTTGAGCAATAACTGGACATTGTGGTCACGCAGGATGGTTGTGATATACGGCATACCTTCCCAATAGTCATGATTGCCGGGGACGGCGTAGATACCGAGTGGAGCTTGCAAGCGTTTCAAGACCTCAGGCAGATGAGAGATAGCTGATCGACGATGCACCAAATCACCGGTTAATACGATGATCTCTGGTTGAGCAGAGCGTAATTGTTCGATTGCCTGATGAGCGTTGGTCAAACTGTAGCGATGCCCCAGATGTAGATCACTCAATTGGCCGATAGTTAAACCGTCGAGACCGACAGGAAGGTTGGGAAAGCGTAGTTCATGGATGTTTAACTGTACGCGGCGAGGTTCGATAGCCAGGGCATAGCCGGCGCTGACCACGCCTGCTCCGGCCAGGGTCATTGCAATCGGTAAACCGCCGTAGAAACTGGCAATACCGGCCAGCATACTCCCGGCCAGACCAGCCCCGATCCAGCGGAGCGAATAGCGCAAGCGTGGCTGCTGTTTCGATTTGGTGCGTGCTGATGAGAGTGTCGTTGTCATAGGCGATACCTGTATGTGATGTTTCATTGCAGTGAATATACCATGTCTTTTACCGTCAGTAGTCAGTGAGTCAAGGGAATAGGGCAGGCTCGTCTATTTACAAAGAATACGCAGGATAGGCATACTCCATACGATTGCAGCCCATCCTGCGTGCTTACTTCCCCCCTCGCTGTTGACAATATACCATTAAGATGAATAATAGCTGAACAAGCGAACAGGAATGTTATACTAGGCACTATGGATCTCAGTCACACTGCTGTACGCGATCATGCCGCTTTTCTTGAGCGGCTCCGCTTAGTTCCCGATCAGCCGGGCGTCTATCTCTGGAAAGACGCACAGGGTCGTTTACTGTATGTGGGCAAGAGTAAACGCCTGCGCGACCGCATGCGCTCGTATTTTGGCTCGCCGCGTAGTCTGAATGGCAAAACCCGACGGTTAGTCAGTCATATTGCCGATTTTGAAATTATTGTCACTCAGAGCGAGTTAGAGGCGCTGTTGCTGGAAATGAACTTGATTAAACAGCACCGGCCGCCGTATAACATTCTGCTCAAAGATGATAAAACATATCCGTACATCAAGGTCACGGTCAACGAAGAGTGGCCACGGGTGTTTGCGACTCGTCAGGTGCTGAATGATGGCGCACGTTATTTTGGCCCCTACGCCAGTGCCGGTTCAGTCTACCAGGCACTCGATATTCTTAATCGGCTGTTCGCATTCCGGCCACCCTACGAGTGCAAAGACGATAAATTCAACCGCCATCGCAAGCAAGGAAAGCCATGCCTCTACTACCAGATGCGCCGTTGTCTAGGGCCGTGTGTACCTGGTCTGGTGACAAAAGAAGCCTATCGGCAGGCGATTGACGCTGTTTGTCGCTTCCTCGAAGGCAAGAGTGATCAGATCGTGCGCGAATTACGTGCGCAAATGGAGCAAGCCGCCGAACAATTGGAGTTCGAGCGAGCGGCCTATCTGCGTGATCGGATACAGGCAATCGAGAAGATATCGGAACGTCAGCAGGTGTTGCGCACCGTAGATACCGATCAGGATGTGATTGCCTTTGCCCGCGAAGACGGGAGTGCCGTCGTGCAGGTGCTCTTCATTCGCGGCGGGAAGCTGATTAACGCCGAGCCATTTACGCTGCAAGGCACAGAAGGCGAAAGCGATGAGGCATTGCTCGCTTCGTTCATTACCCAATTCTACCAGAATGCGCCAACCGTTCCACCTAGTTTACTGCTCGCTGAGCATATCGAAGAACCGTTGATTATCGCTTCGTGGCTGCAACAAAAGAGTGGTCATCGCGTCGAAATTACCGTTCCACGGCGCGGTGAGAAGCGGCAGTTGGTGGAAATGGCGGCGAATAATGCCCGCCAGAAGTTGCGCGAAATTCGCGAGCAGTGGCTCAATTCTGAACAGCGAGCCGTTGCTGCGCTGAGTGAGCTGCGTGATCTGCTTGAATTGCCTGCTCTACCCCGTCGGATCGAGTGCTACGATGTCTCAAATACTCAGGGACAGCATTCAGTGGCCAGTATGGTAGTGTTCGAGCACGGCGAACCGCGTCCTGCTTATTACCGCCGTTTTAAGATCAAGACCGTGAGTGGGGCAAACGATGTGGCTTCACTGCGCGAAGTAATCAGTCGGCGTTTCCGCCGGGCAGCCGAAGCATTAGGTGAGCAGCAGCTTGCCGTCGAAGAAGAAACCTCGACCGGTGCAGCATCCAGTACCGATCAACAGGCACTAGAACGCTGGGCCGAGTTGCCCGATCTGTTGTTGGTCGATGGTGGACAGGGACAGGTTGCGGCTGCTGTTGCCGCGCTACAGGAACTCGGTTTTGACCAGATTCCAGTAGTTGGTGTTGCTAAAGGCCCTGATCGTAACCGGTTTGATCTGGTGCGTATAGGGTGCGAACCGATCGTGCTGGCCCGCGATAGTAAGGCTCTGGCGCTGATCCAGCGGATTGATGAAGAAGCACATCGCTTTGCGATCACGTATCATCGCAAATTGCGTAGCAAAGCTGCGCTTCGTTCACCACTCGAAGATATTCCAGGGATCGGGCCAAAACGGAAGCGAGCGCTGCTCAAGGCGTTCGGTTCGATAGAGGGTATTCGGCGGGCCAGTATCGATGAAATTGCTGCCGTTCCTGGGATGACGCGCAAGCTTGCCGAAGAGCTGAAGAATCTATTGTAGTCGTCGGAGAGCATACTATGTCGATCATTCATTCGCACATTCAAACCAACAGTCCTGATTTTCAGGCCAATTTCGCTTATCATCAGGCGTTAGCCGCCGACTTACGTGCACGGCTGGCTGAGATACGCCAGGGTGGTGGCGCCGAGCAGCGTCGGCGTCACGAAGAACGAGGCAAGCTCTTCGTGCGTGACCGCATTGATACACTGATTGACCCTGATAGTGCATTTCTTGAAATTGGGGCGCTGGCTGCGTATAAGGTTTACGATGAAGAAGTTCCATCGGCTGGTATTGTTTGTGGTATTGGTCAGGTGGCCGGTCGACCGGTGATGATCATTGCTAATGATGCGACCGTCAAGGGCGGTACGTACTTTCCGCTTACCGTCAAGAAGCATTTACGCGCACAGGAGATTGCGCGGGAAAATCGGTTGCCGTGCATTTATCTGGTCGATAGCGGCGGCGCCTATCTGCCGCTGCAAAGCGAAGTCTTTCCCGACCGCGACCACTTTGGGCGAATTTTCTACAACCAGGCTCAGATGTCAGCCGAGGGCATTCCCCAAATTGCCTGCGTGATGGGCAGTTGTACCGCTGGTGGTGCCTACGTACCGGCGATGAGCGATGAAGTGGTGATTGTGAAGGGTAACGGTACCATCTTTTTAGGTGGGCCACCGCTGGTCAAGGCCGCTACCGGAGAGGAGGTCACTGCCGAAGAGCTAGGTGGGGCTGATGTTCATACTCGTATCTCTGGTGTCGCCGACTATTTTGCCAACGATGACCGTGAAGCATTGGCAATTGTGCGCGATATTGTCGCTCATTTGGGGCCGCGTCAGCGTGCACAATGGGAACTCCGTGATCCGGAACCGCCGCGCTACGATCCACGTGAGATTTATGGTATTCTACCCCGCGATTTCCGTCAGAGCTACGACGTTCGTGAGGTGATTGCGCGCATTGTAGACGGTAGTCGTTTCCATGAGTTCAAAGCGCGTTATGGTACAACGCTCGTGTGTGGTTTTGCCCACATTGAAGGATTTCCGGTTGGGATTCTGGCCAATAATGGTATTCTATTCAGCGAAAGTGCGCTGAAGGGTGCTCATTTCATCGAGTTGTGTTGTGCCCGCAGTATTCCGTTGGTCTTTTTGCAGAATATCACCGGCTTCATGGTTGGCAAGCAGTATGAAAATGGCGGGATCGCCAAAGATGGTGCGAAACTTGTGACCGCAGTGAGTTGCGCAAACGTACCAAAATTTACCGTCATTATCGGAGGGAGTTTCGGCGCCGGAAATTACGGTATGTGTGGGCGCGCCTACCAACCGCGTCAGCTCTGGATGTGGCCTAACGCTCGTATCAGTGTAATGGGGGGAATGCAGGCGGCAAACGTGCTGCTGACTATCCGGCGTGACAATCTGCGTGCCCGTGGTCAAGATATGACTCCCGAAGAGCAAGAGCGCTTTATGGCACCGATTTTGGCTAAGTATGAACAGGAGGGACATCCGTACTATGCCAGTGCCCGTTTGTGGGATGATGGGGTGATAGATCCGATAGAGACCAGGCGGGTATTGGCACTCGGTCTGGCAGCGGCAGCCGAGGCTCCAATACAGCCGACCCGCTTTGGTGTCTTCCGCATGTAGGTCGGCTATGACGCTGCTCCGCTCGATAACCATCATTGCCATCGTCTGGATGATACTCGATCCGAATTTGATCATCGGGATGGTGGTATCCGCTTTGATCGGTGTTCAAGTGACAGGCTGGGCCTGGCCGCGCTTTGTGCGCAACCAGATTTCGTG
>Ga0209227_1000365_pt1 | contig 39540 bp, 38 predicted proteins | sample YNPBryantNP2012_FD_185815 | JGI IMG/M metagenome (GOLD analysis project Ga0209227, IMG submission 185815) | Anoxygenic and chlorotrophic microbial mat microbial communities from Yellowstone National Park, USA - YNP Bryant NP 2012 (SPAdes)... ...
GCTGCGTGAATATCAGGAGGCATGGCGGGGCTGGAAGAGGACGGTGCGGGAGCTGGAGGAGCTGGCCGCCAGAGAGAAGGAGCGGGACTGGCGGCTCGAGGAGCTGCGGGAGAGGATAAAGGAGATAGAGTCGGTCTCACCCCGTCCGGGTGAGCTGGAGGGACTGGAGGACGAGCTGAGGGCGGCGAGGAACCGGGAGGAGTTGTTCCGGCTGGTGAGCGAGGCCTCCACCCTCTTGGAAGCGGAGGGCGTCGCCGGAGGCGCGGTGGACCGGGTGGCCTCGGCCCGAGCCCTATTGCAGAAGGCAGCTGCACTCGACCCGCGCCTTGGAGTACAGGTCATGACGCTCGAGGAGGCGTGGAACGGCCTCCTGGAGGCGGCGAGGGAGCTCGGCCGATATCTGGAGTCAATGGCCCACGACCCTGGTGAGATCGAGGCCATGGAGGGCAGGGTCTTCGCCCTGAGGGAACTTTACCGGAGGTATGGAGGCGGCTGGGAGGAAGTGCGGGATGCCCTGGATGAGGCACGGAGGGGGCTGGAAGAGCTGCAGAGCGCCTCGGGGAGGTTGGAGGAGCTGCGCGGGGAAGCGCAGCGGCGCGAGCGACTGATGGAAGAAGCAGGCGAAAAGCTCAGCTGGAGCCGCCGGGAGCTGGCCGGGCTACTGGAAGGTGAGGTGAACGCAGAGCTGAGCGAGCTGGGGATGAGCGGGGCCACTTTCCGGGTGGCCTTGGAGAGCGCTGACCGGTTCACCGAAACGGGGCGGGACCGGGTGGAGATGTTGATCTCACCTGCATCCGGTGAAGAAGCCATGCCGATCGCCAAGATCGCATCCGGAGGGGAGCTCTCGCGGTTGATGCTGGCCCTGAAGATGGTGCTGGCTCGGGCCGACCAAGTCCCCACCCTGGTCTTCGACGAGGTGGACTCGGGCATTGGCGGGGTCACTGCCGGTAGGATCGGGGAGAAGCTGGCCGGCCTCTCCGCATATCACCAGGTCGTATGCGTGACCCATCTCCCCCAGATCGCTGCCTGCGCGGATGTCCAGTTCCGCATCTTCAGGTCGGAGGAGGGAGGACGCGCCGTGACCAGGCTGGAGGAACTCCAGGGCGAGGGGAGGGTGGAGGAGCTGGCCCGCATGTTGGGGGGCGGCGGTGAGTCGGCATCCCGCCATGCCCAGCAGCTCCTGCGCGGCGGCCGAAGGAAGGGGGCCGGCGCCGCTAGGCGGGGTAGCCGCGATTGCGCCTGAGAGATGCAGAAATTACTTCAACGGCTTTCGCTCTCTTTGTGAGAACCTGTCCGGTAAATGAGGACCCATTATGGTTTTTCTAAGGACCGAAAAAGAGGGAAAGTGGCTCGAGGGATGAAGCCTGGGGGGATATCCTGATGCAGAGGAACGTCCCAGCACCGCTTCAGTAACGGACTCTCTTGAAGGAGGAAGCCTCCGGGGGATATCATCGGATAAAACGGGATGAGGTGAGATGTCCGAAAGGACGGAAGGTATAGGACGGTAGGGGATCCCATAGATGAAGGGATCCCCTCTCTCTTGGAGAAGAATAGAAAAAACCTGGAAGGGGAGGTAGTAGCGATGCCGGTAAAGTACATCTTTGTGACCGGGGGCGTGTCCTCTTCGCTGGGCAAGGGGATAACAGCGGCCTCCCTGGGAAGGCTGCTGAAATCGCGCGGTCTCAAGGTGACCATGCAGAAGATGGACCCTTACATAAACGTAGATCCGGGCACCATGAACCCCTTCCAGCACGGCGAGGTCTTCGTCACCGACGACGGGACCGAGACCGACCTGGACCTGGGGCACTACGAGCGCTTCATCGACGAGCACCTGGGCCGTGAGAACAACGTCACCACTGGCAGCGTCTACTGGTCCATCATCAACCGAGAACGCAAGGGTGAGTTCCTGGGAGGTACGGTCCAGGTCATTCCGCACATCACCAACGAGATTAAGGAGCGCATCCTCAGGCTCTCGCGCAGCACCGAGGTGGACGTGGTCATCACCGAAGTGGGGGGCACGGTCGGCGATATCGAGAGCCTCCCCTTCCTCGAGGCCATCCGGCAGTTCAAAAAGGATGTGGGCCCGGAGAACGTCATGTATGTGCACGTGAGCCTGGTACCATACATCGGACCGGCAGAGGAGCTGAAGACCAAGCCCACCCAGCACAGCGTGAAAGAATTGAGGTCGCTGGGTATCCAGCCCGACGTGATCGTCTGCCGATCCAGTCGTCCCATCACCCGCAGCCTCAAGGAGAAGATATCCTTGCTCTGCGACATCGATATGGAGGGGGTCATCTCGGCGGTGGACGCAGATTGCATCTACGAGGTCCCCTTGCTCCTCCAGGAGGAGGGTTTGGGAGAGTACGTGGTCAGGCACCTGGGGCTGGACCACACCGTGGAGGATCTCAGCGAATGGCGGGAGCTGGTCCGCCAGATCAAGTCGGCCACCGAGAAGGTCAGGATCGGCGTGGTGGGAAAGTACGTGAACCTGCGGGACGCCTACCTCTCCATCATCGAGAGCCTGAAGCACGGGGGCATTGCCAACGGGGTAAAGGTGGACATAGAATGGGTCACCTCCGATGACATCAACCCGGATAACGCAGGGGAGATGCTCTCCCACCTGCACGGCATCCTGGTGCCGGGAGGTTTCGGGGTGCGCGGCGTGGACGGTAAGGTCGAAGCCATCCGCTACGCCCGGGAGAACATGGTCCCCTTCCTGGGCATCTGCCTGGGGCTGCAGTGCGCCATCATCGAAGCCAGCCGCAATCTCTGCGGGCTCAAGGACGCCAACAGTTCCGAGTTCGACCCCGAAACCCCCCATCCCACCATCGACCTGCTGCCGAGCCAAAAGGACATCGACGAGATGGGGGGGACCATGCGCCTGGGCCTCTACCCTTGCAAGATTAAAGAGGGTACGTTGGCACACGCCATCTATGGAGAGGAGATCATCTACGAGAGGCACCGCCACCGCTACGAGGTGAACAACCATTACCGATCTTTGCTCCAGGAGGCGGGCGTGGTTTTCTCGGGTCTGTCTCCCGACGAGAAGCTGGTGGAGATCATCGAGCGAAATGACCACCCGTGGTTCATAGCTGGTCAGTTCCACCCGGAGTTCAAGTCCAGGCCCAACCGACCCCATCCCCTCTTTGCCGGATTCATCGGGGCAGCCCTCAAGAGGAAGAGGGAGACGGAGAGAGAGGGAGCCGAGGCATCAGCCTCCGGGGCCAGGACCTGAAGATGGGTGGGGACCGCCTCACCAGGCTGTTCTGTGACCTGGTCAGGATAGACAGCGAATCCCTGCGGGAGGGCCAGCTGGCCGACCACGTTGAGGGTTTGCTGAAGTCCTGGGGATGCCGGGTCAAAAGGGACGGTGCGGCGAGGAGGTTGGGTTCGGAAACCGGCAACCTGTATGCCTGGAGCAGCCCCATCAGCCGCCCGCCAACAGTCTTACTCAGCGCGCATCTGGACACGGTGAGCCCGGGGAAAGGCATAGCCCCCCGCGTGGGCGCCAGGACCGTCCGCAGCGACGGTAGGGGTATCCTGGGGGCCGACGACAAGGCCGGGCTGGCCATAGCCCTGGAACTGATGCGGCAGGCGGCTCAGAATGAGCTTGGGGAATGCTCCCTGCAAGCGATCTTCAGCGTGGCCGAGGAGAAGGGCATTCTGGGGATGAAACATGCCAGGAGGGACTGGATAAAGGCACAACGAGCCCTGGTCCTCGACGGAAACGGCTACCCCGAGAGGGTCATCACTGCGGCACCTACCCAGTTTAACCTGGACCTCATCTTTGCGGGGAGGACGGCCCATTCGGGGATCGAGCCGGAGAAGGGGATAAACGCCATAGCCGCAGCGGCAAAGGGGATAGCCGGTATGCGGCTGGGAAGGATAGACTCTCTTACCACCGCGAACGTGGGGATGATCAGCGGGGGGACCGCCGTTAACATCGTTCCCCAAGAAGCCAGGGTGCGCGGAGAGGTCCGCTCCCATGACCCCCGCAGGCTGGAGAGGCAGATGAACAGGATGATCGCGGCGGCAGAGAGGGGGGCGGCCGAAGTGGGCGCCAGGTTGACGGTCAAGAGGGAATTGGCCTATGAGGGATATAGGATCCCCGCCGGCGATGAGCTGGTGCGCTGCCTGCGCAGGGCTGGTGCCTCCCTTGGCATGCAGATGAGGACGGAGAGTTCCGGCGGAGGAAGCGACGCCAATCAGCTGAACGCTTGGGGCATCAGGGCCGTGGTCCTCAACACCGGAGCCTTCAATCCCCACACCGAAAGGGAGTACTTGGACCTGGCCTGTTTCAGGAGGTGCCTGGAGCTATGCCGGCAGACCCTGCTGCTGCTTACGGAGAGGCGAAGCGGTTGATGGGGAATAGAGATGGGGAGGCGGCCCAGGGGGTCGGGGTCGGCGGGCCGGGGCATCCTCACCCTGGCTTCGCGGGAGTCATCGGTCAGATCCCAGGAGGTCTGAGGAGATACGAGACGCCCGGCGGACGGTCTTGAGGGAGGTTTCTGGAGTGGAAGAACACCCCCTGCTGGAGAGGAAGAGCATCTTCGAGGGGAAAGTGGTACGGCTTTACCTGGACCGGGTGATGCTTCCCAACGGCAGGGAGGCCGAACGGGAGGTGGTCCGCCACTGGGGAGCCGTGGGTATCGTCCCCCTATTGGAAGGGGATGAGCTGGTCCTGGTGGAACAATACCGCCATGCCGTCGGGGAAAGCCTTCTGGAGATACCCGCCGGCAAGCTCACCGAGGGAGAGGATCCTCTGGAATGCGCGGTTCGCGAGCTCGAGGAGGAGGTGGGCATGACCGCGGGGCGCTGGAGCTTCCTTTGCCGTTTCTATACATCACCCGGCTTCAGCGATGAGATGCTCCACCTCTACCTGGCCGAGGAGCTAACCGAGGGAGCTTCCAACCCCGAGGAGGACGAGTTCCTCCGGGTCCACAGGGTATCCCTGGACGAGGCATTAGGGATGGTCAGGGAGGGGACCATCCGGGATTCCAAGACGGTGGCGGGCATACTGATGGCCTGCCTGAGGTCGACCGGTAATCGCCTTCTCTGATGAAGGAGGCTGTGAAACGAAAGTTGGAGGCGGAGCCGCACGCGTGGAAACGGGCATGAAGCAAGGGGATGAAGCCGCTGTCCGGGAGGACCCTGAAAGCTACTGGAAACGGTTAGCGGGTTATTTTCTCAACCACCTTGAGGTGGAGAAGGGTTTGACGCGAAACACCATCGAGGCCTACGGTCGCGATATCCAAAGGTATATCGGTTACCTGGCGGCACAGGGCATATCCGACGTAGGGGAGGTGGAGCCCCATCACGTGACCCGATTCCTCTCCGAGAGGTCGGGAGGGGGTATATCATCCTCCACCCTGGCGCGCCAAGTATCTGCCCTGCGGCAGTTTCACGCCTTCCTGGTCAGAGAGGGCATCACCGATAGGCTTCCGACCTCAACCCTACGGGCCCCTCGACGCGACCGCAGGCTTCCCAGGGCGCTGACCCGCGAGGAGGTCTTCCGGCTCCTCGACCAGCACTACGAGGGTGATGAAAGGGGGCTGCGGGACCGGGCCATGCTCGAACTGCTGTATGCCACGGGAATGCGGATCTCAGAGATGCTGGGCCTGGACCTGGACGACCTGGACCTTTACGATTGGGAAGTCCGGGTGTTGGGCAAGGGAGGGAAGGAGCGGGTGGTGCCCATCAACAGGCCGGCAGCGGAATCGCTCCAGCGATACCTGAGCCACGGCCGTCCCCGCCTGCTCCGAGGCGGGAGGGAGAAAGCGCTCTTCCTGAACGGGAAGGGGAGGAGGTTGAGCCGCAGCGGGGCCTGGAGGATTCTGCGCGGGCACGCGGCCAGGGCCGGGCTGTCCGGCAAGTTCACGCCGCATACCCTGAGGCATTCCTGTGCTTCGCACCTCCTGGAGAACGGAGCCGACCTGCGGTACATCCAGGAGCTGTTGGGTCACGCGAGCATCAGCACCACCCAGATATACACCCACCTGGACCGGCAGAGGGTCAGGGAGATATATAGGAAAACCCATCCTCGGGAAGCGGGCCGATAACGGGGATTGCCCCTCGCTCCGCCCTGAGGTCACCAAGGGAGACGAGCTTTCCGGCGCCTGCATCCTGGAATCGGGGAAGAGAAGAGGGCATGATCCGCGATCATGCCTTATCATTTCTTTTATGACGGTGGAGGAGGGATAGGAAAGGGAGCCGGATGAGATGCCTTTCCTGAGGAGGTTGATCTGGATCGTCCTGGACGGAGTGGGCGCGGGAGCCCTGCCGGACGCGGAAGAATATGGCGATGCCGGAGCGGATACTTTAGGTAACCTCTCACAAGTACTGGGCGGGCTTCGCCTTCCCAACTTGGAGCGCTTGGGGCTGGGAAAAGCCCACCCCATCCAGGGATTGTCCGAGGAGGTGAAAGCCGCTGGCGCATACGGGAGGATGATGAAGGCGTCTCCAGGCAAAGACAGCGCCACCGGTCACTGGGAGATGACCGGGGTGGTCGTGGATAAGCCCTTCCCCCTTTACCCGCAGGGATTTCCTGAGGAGTTAATCAGGGAGTTCGAGAGGAGGACCGGGCGGGGGGTCCTGGGCAATAAACCCGCTTCGGGGACCGAGATCATCAACGAGCTGGGCGACCTCCACGTGAAAACGGGAAAGCCTATCATCTACACTTCGGCTGACAGCGTCTTCCAGATAGCCGCCCACAAAGAGGTGATACCCCTGGAAGAGCTCTACCGGATGGCCGAGACGGCGCGGGGGATGCTTCGGGGGGAACACCTGGTGTCGCGGGTCATCGCCAGGCCTTTCACCGGCAGATCCGGCGCCTACGTGCGCGTTAACGCGGAAAGGAGGGATTTCTCGCTGGAGCCGCCCCGCCCCACCTTGCTGGACTGCCTGCGCCGGCATGGGTTTCCAGTTGCGGGTGCCGGCAAGGTCGCCGACCTTTTTGCTGGGCGGGGATTCCTGGAGTGCCCACACACAGTGGACAACCGGGATACCATGGCCAGGCTCCTGGACCTGCTGGACCGTTACCCATCGGGCCTGCTCATGGTCAACCTGGTGGACTTCGATACGCTTTACGGCCACCGCAACGATCCCCAGGGATTCCGGGCGGCTCTGGAGGATTTCGACGATTTCATCCCGCGGCTGCAGGAGAGGATGGAGGAGGGGGACGGTTGTTTCATCACTTCAGATCACGGTTGCGATCCAACCTATCCCACCACCGACCATAACCGGGAGCATGCGATCATGCTGGCCTTCGGGCAGAGGATGCGGGATGATGTGGACCTAGGGGTGAGGCGTTCATACGCCGATGCGGGTAGCACGGCGGCTGAGCTGATGGGCCTCCGCTGCGGGTTGGACGGGACATCCTTCGCGGAAAGTCTGGCGAGATGAACAATAGCCGCATGAACGGCTCCCGCGGTAATCGCGAAGCTAATCGGCTTCCCATCGAACTCACAAGATCGGAAGTGGGCTGGCAATGACGGGAGGCAAGGGGATCGCTGAGTCAGGCGATGGCACAACGGAAGGACGGACGGAGGTAGAAAGAGCTTGGAGCTCATCGTGGGCCACCTGAACACCGACTTCGACGCACTCGCCAGTATGGTGGCGGCCAGGAAGCTCTATCCCCAGGCCAACATGGTCTTCCCCGGGTCGATGAACCGCAACGTGCGCGAATACATGGCCCTGCACGGGGACATGTTCGATTTCCGGGACCTCCACTCGCTGGATCTGGAAACAGTCACCCGGCTGATCGTGGTGGACACCAGGCAGGCGGACCGGCTCGGAGAGCTGCAGTGGCTGGCACGGAAAAAGAGCGTGGAGGTCTTCGTCTTCGACCATCATCCTCCTTCCCGTAAGGACATCCGCTGCGCCAACGCGGTGGTCGAAAAGGTGGGGGCCACCGTGACCATCCTGCTGAAGCTCCTGCGCGGGCGGGAGGCAGAGATACAGCCCTACGAGGCCACCCTCTTCGCCCTGGGCATCCACGAGGACACCGGATCGCTCACTTTCGCCGGGACCACCCCCGATGACGCGGAGGCCCTGGCCTCCTTGATGCGGCTGGGCGCGAGTCCCTCATCCATATCCCTGTTCCTGAACCGTACTCTATCCCCCGAGCAGCACCGGCTGCTCAACGAGCTGCTTGCGAATTTCCGCTACCACGACATAAAAGGCATCAGGGTAGTGACCTCGCATGCAGATGCCGGCGGATTCGTCGAGGGGGCCTCGGCGGCGGTATCCCGCCTCGTGGAACTGGAGAACCTGGACGTCTTCTTCGCCTTCATCCGGCAGGGTGACCGCCTGACGGTGATGAGCCACAGCAGGATCGCCGCGGTGAGGGCGGACAGGGTCCTGGGTGACCTGGGCGGAGGAGGTCATGCTGAGGCGGCATCGGCCACGCTGAGGGGTGTGGGCCCGGGGGAGGCCGAGGAACTGCTGCTGGAGGCGCTGCGGCGCAGGGTAAGGGTGGACATGACCGCGGGAAAGATCATGACCTCGAAGGTGAGGACGGTGAACGAGGACCTGACCATCTCGGAAACCTCCCGCAGGATGGAGAGGACCGGCCACACCGCCTTTCCCGTGGTGGACGTGAATGGAAGGCTGGTGGGGATGATCTCCCGCAAGGACCTGGACCGGGCCGGCCACCACGGCCTGGGTCACGCGCCGGTAAAAGGGTTCATGTCGCGCCACCTGGTCACAGTCACCCCCGAGACCCCTCTGCAGGAGTTGCACGCCCTGATGACCGAGAACGCCATCGGCAGGCTCCCGGTGGTGGAGGAGGGGAGGATCGTGGGCATCGTCACTCGCAAAGACCTTCTGCGGGCTATGCAGGGCGCGGAGTATCTTCAGCGTACGGAGCCAGGGAGGCAGGCTCCGGACAGCCAATTGGCCGACCTGCTGTATAGATCACTCCCGCGGGAGGCCCGGGAGGTGCTACAGAGAGCTTCATCGTTGGCGGAGAAATATGGCTACCGGGTCTACCTGGTGGGGGGAGTGGTCAGGGATATGCTCCTGGGGGTTAAGAACCTGGACCTGGACCTGGTGGTGGAGGGGAGGGGGATAGAATTCGCCCGCAGGTTGGGGAAGGAGCTGGGAGCGAGAGTGAGGACCCACGGGAAGTTCGGGACGGCCAACCTCATCCTCCCCGATGGGAGACACGTGGACGTGGCCACCGCGCGCACCGAGTACTATCCCTTCCCCGCCGCCCTGCCCCAGGTGGAGGAGGCCTCCATCCGCCAGGATCTCTTCCGCAGGGATTTCAGCATCAACTCCATGGCCGTATCCCTCCATCCCGAGAGCCATGGGGAGCTCCTGGATTTCTTCGGTGGGCGGCGCGACCTGCAGAGGGGACAGATCCGGGTGCTGCATAACCTCAGCTTTGTGGAGGACCCCACCCGCATCTTCCGGGCGGTCAGGCTGGAGAGCCGTTACGGTTTTCGCATGGAACCCCAGACCGAGGCCCTGGCGCGGCGGGCGGTGGACATGGAATTCGTGGGGGAACTGAGCGGCTCGCGGGTTCGGGATGAGCTCTACGCCATCATGGAGGACCGGGACCCCCTCCAGGCGGTGAAGAGGCTACAGGACCTGGGCGCTCTGGCCAGGATCCACGGCCGCTTGCGTTGTGACCAGGCCATGGAAAGGAGATTCCGCCGGCTGGAGAGGCATCTACCGGCTTTCCTGAAGCTTGTCGAGGACGATGATGCCGGTGGGGTGGAGGCGGGATTCCAGAGGAGGCTTCCTTTTTTGGCTGCCCTACTGGAGGGCCTTGATCCGGCGGAGGCACAGGCCTGGGCGGAACGTATGCGGATGAAGAGGAAGGAGACGCTGGTCGTCCTGGAATGCCTGGGATGGAGAGGGAGAAAGAGGGCCATCGAGGAAGGGGGCCAGGACCTGTCAGCCTGCTACCGGGAGACCGGTTCCCTGAGCAAGGAAGGGGCATCGTATCTCTACTGCCAGGGGGGGAGCCGGATAAGGGCGCTCATGGGCCTGTATTATACTAAGCTGAGGTCAAACCCCATGCTGGTGACGGGGCGCGACCTGGAAAGGTTGGGGGTGCGCCCCTCACCGGCGTTCTCGGCCATTCTGGGGGAGGTCAGGCTGGCGGCGCTGGAGGGGAGGGCCCTGGACCGCAGGACCCAGTTGGCCTTGGCCAGGAGGCTGGCCGAGAATGCGCCGAGCCAAGAGAGGGGATCCGGAGGGAAGAAGTGAGCAACCTGGAGATAAGCGTCTACATGCTGGTGGGGTTGGTCATCGGGGTCATATTCCACGAATTCATGCACGGGTACGTGGCCTACCGCTTCGGTGACACCACCGCGAAGCGCGCGGGTCGGCTGACCCTCGATCCCCTGGCGCACGTAGATCCCTTCGGGACCCTGCTGCTCCCGGGCATCCTCCTGCTGCTAAACCTCATGGGAATCAACTCCTTCATCATCGGCTATGCCAAGCCGGTGCCCATCAACCCCTTCGCCTTCCGCCGGCGTTCCGGGATCGTCTGGGTATCCCTTGCCGGGCCCCTGACCAACCTGGCCATCGCCTCGCTCTTCGTCGGGCTGGCCAAGCTCACCTGGGAGCTCGGCTCAGGCGAAGCGCTGTGGCTCAAACTCACCAACATGTTCTCCATCATCATGTACATAAACGTGATTCTCTTCGTCTTCAACCTCATCCCCATCCCTCCCCTGGACGGATCCCGTATCTTAGGATATTTCCTCAAAGGGGAGGCGAAGCGGGCTTACATGTCCGTGGAGCCCTACGGCTTCATCATCATCATCGTGTTGCTCTCGTTCTTCTCCGTGGTCTTCACCACCATCGCCACCGGGGTAGCAAACCTGCTGATGAAGGCAGTTCGCCTACCGGTTATATTTTGAAAGAGCATCATGGCTTCGATTTCCGAAATGCGGGGCAAAGTGGCCACCCTCTTTCTTGCTTTGAGCCCGAGGTTGGGGAGAAGGACCAATGAGGCGAGGCGTTGGTGCGGTGAGGCGGAGTGGGAACTCTTCCGGCTCATGCGCAGGTACGACCGCGCCCATTCTCTACGGGTGGCAGATGGAGCGGGAGGCGACCGCACCTTGCAAGCCGCGGCCCTGCTGCACGACGTGGGTAAGAGTCACCCTTGCCTGAAGATGCGCCACCGGTGGATGTATACTCTTCTGGAGCTGGCGGTGCCCGGCATGTTGCGGAAACTGGAGGAAAAGGTAGAGGAGGAAGCGCGGGGAGAAGAGCCAGAGGAACGGCTTAAAGCCCTGAACAGCTCCTGGAAGAAGGCATTTTACGTCCAGGCCCATCACGGTGAGCTGGGGGCATCCATGCTCAAACGGATCGGCGTTGACGAGGAAGTGATCGCGCTGGTTGCCGCCCACCAGCACGAGCCGGAGGGCGGGGGGAGGGCCCGCCGCTTATGGGAACTGGATGGCGACGCTTGAACGGAGGTGGCCATTGAGCGGAGAGAAGATGAGGATACTCACGGGTTACCGGCCCACCGGCCGGCTGCACCTGGGCCATCTGCACGGAAACCTGGAGAGGATGCTGGATCTGCAAGAGCAGGGGAACGAATGTTTCTTCTTCGTGGCTGACTGGCATGCCCTGACCACCGAGTACCGGGAGAGCGGGGAGATGCGCTCGAACATCGAGGAGATGGTCCTGGACTGGCTGGCCTTCGGGCTGGACCCGGAGAGATCCCATATCTATCTGCAATCCGACCTCCCGGAGATCCCCCAGCTGTTTTTGCTGCTCTCCATGATCACCCCGCTGGGATGGTTGGAACGCGTCCCCACCTACAAGGAGCAACTGGAGCAGCTGAACCACAAGGAGATCAACACCTTCGGGTTCCTGGGGTACCCGGTCCTACAGGCAGCCGACATCCTGGGAGTGCAGGCCGATGCGGTCCCGGTGGGAGAGGATCAGCTTCCCCACCTCGAACTGACCCGGGAGATCGCCCGGCGTTTCAATTACCTCTACGGCGATTATTTCAAGGAGCCGGCCTCCCTTCTCTCCAGCTATACCAGAATCGTGGGAACCGACGGGCGCAAGATGAGTAAAAGCTACGGTAACGCCATCTGGCTGCATGACAGCCCGGAGGTGATCAAGGAGAAGGTGAGGGAGATGGTGACCGATCCCGCCCGCATGACCCGGCGGGACCCGGGTTCGCCCGAAAGGTGCGCTGCGGTATTCCAGTTGCACCGGGCCTACACGCTTGACCGCCTGGAGGAGATCTCCGAGAACTGCCGGGGCGCCGCCTGGGGTTGCGTGGACTGCAAGAGGCTTTTGGCGGAGAGGATTGCCACGACCCTTGAACCCTTCCGGGAGAGGAGAAATGAGTTGGAGAAGGAGCCCGACCTCGCCTGGCAGGTGCTGGAGGACGGGTGCAAGAAGGTGAGGCCGGTGGTGGAAGGAGTCCTCCGAGGGGCCCGGGAGCGGGCGGGGATCTGAGCGACGGCGCCCCGACCTCGCCGAGCGGGACGGTCCAGCCGGGAGGAGAACGTGTCTTTCCAGATAAAGATAGACGTATTCGAGGGTCCTTTCGACCTCCTGCTTAACCTTATCTCGCGACAGGAGATCGACATATACCAGGTGAGCATTGCCGACATCACCGCCGAGTACCTCCAGTACCTGGAGAGCATGCGCAGGCTGGACCTGGAGATCGCCACGGAGTTCCTCTTGATGGCGGCTACCTTGATAAAGTTGAAGGCCGAGAGCCTACTCCCGCGGCCGCCGCGGGAGACGCTGGAGGAGTTCCAGCAGGATACCCTGGAGGAGCTGGTGTGGCGCCTCCTGGAATACCAGAAGTTCAGGAGCGCCTCCGAGGAGCTGGAGAGGCGTCTGCGCCAGGAGGAGAAATGCTTTTTTCGGCAGGTGGAGGTGGAGGAGGACCAGTGTGCTGCCCTCCCTGAGGCCCTGGGCAGCCTGCGGGCGGAACGGCTGGCCGCGGTGGCCAGGGAGCTCACCGCCCTGGAGCCTGAGCTGGATGTCTCGCACATCGCGCCCATACGCATCAACCTGCGGGACTACATCCAGAAAGTCCTGGAGATGCTCAGCCGCACTCCGGATATAGGCTTCACCGAGATGACCAGGGAATGCTCCGGGAAACTGGAGGTGATAGTATTCTTCCTGGCCCTACTGGAGCTTTACAAATGGGACCTGGTCGATCTGAGGCAGGCCAATCGATTCGGGGACATCAGGGTGCTGAGGAAGGCGGAGGTGGCGCAGGAGAACGTGGAAGAGCTGATTTCGGGCCTGATCGAATGAGGGGCCGGAAGAAGCAGTAGGTGGTGCGCCAAGTGAGGATGGTCGGAGGTCGGCGCGGTGGCAGCGGGGGATGAGGTGATGGGGATAAAGCCCATCGGCGGAGATGCCTGGAAGAGAACGGCGAGGCAGGGGAGGCAAAACGGCTCTTCACAAGAGTTCATGGAGTTGAGGAGCATAGCGGAATCCCTGCTCTTCGTATCGGACGAGCCGCTGAGCGTGAGGAGGATCGCCGAGCTGACCGGGGCTGATCCCCACCTGGTTGAGGAGGCCTTGGAGGACCTAGCGGCGGAACTGCGCGAGGAGGACCGGGGGATCCAGCTGCGACGCCTGGGCGACGGTTGGAGGATGCACACCCACCCTGCTCATGCCGAATACGTTTCCCTGCTCCTGCAGGGGGATCGCAGGGGTCGATTGACCAGGGCCGCTCTGGAGACCCTGGCGATCATCGCATACATGCAACCGGTGACCCGTGCCCAGATAGCCGCCATCCGCGGGGTGCAGTCCGAAACGGTGGTCAAGGCACTGGAAGGATACGGCTTGGTGCGGGAAGCGGGCAAGGAGGCCTCTCCGGGGGGGCCTGCTCTCTATGTGACCACCGAGAAGTTCCTGGAAGAATTGGGATTGACCTCCCTGGACGACCTGCCGCCATTGGAGACCTTCGAACCGGACCGGGAGACCGAACAGAGGATCAGGCGTTCCTTGGGAGGCGAGTCCTCGGAGGCAGAGGAGGGGGAGGACCAGGTGCTGGGTGAGGGAACTCACGACCAGATCAGCCCCGAGAAAGGCCTCGAGGAACCGATGGAGGATGAGTGAGGATCCACCAGCGTCCGACAGCGCTTTGTTGAAGGTTGCTCGCGGAAAGACCGAAAAAGCTGCGAGAGGGTTCGGGATACCCCTACAGTCCGGCCGCCTCGTAGAGCTCCCGTACCTCATCCGAGGATAGTTCCCTCCAACCACCTTCGGGCAGACCCTTCAGGGTGAGAGGCCCCAGGCGGGTCCTGACCAGATCGCGGACCTCCAATCCAACCGCCCTGCACATCCGCCTCACCTGCCTCTTCCAACCCTGGTGGATGGTTATCTCCAGCATCTCCAAGCCACCGGAGCGGCCCAGATGCCTTACTTTCGCGGGTGATGTTACTCCCTCGTCCAGCGGGATGCCCTCCCGCAGGCGACGGAGCATGGACGGCTCGACCCTTCCGGATACCGCGACCACGTAGGACTTCTCCACGCCGAAGCGGGGGTGCATGACCCGGTTGGCCAGGAAGCCGTCGTCGGTGACCAGCAGGAGGCCCCGGCTGTCCTTGTCCAGTCGGCCCACCGGGAACAGGCGGGAATCTTCCGGAAGCAATTCGCGTATGGTGGGTCGGCCTCGGGGATCGCGCAGGGTGCACAGGTATCCGGCAGGTTTGTTGAGAATGAGATAACGACGCTCACGGCTTGCCTCCACGAGGATCCTGTCCACGGTGACCAGGTCCCTGTTCGCGTCTATCTTGAGGCCCGGACGCTCCACCGTCGTCCCGTTGACCGCCACCCTCCCCTGGGAGATGAGCTCCTCGCACCTGCGGCGGGAACCCAGACCCGCCCGGGCCAGGAAGACCTGGAGGCGCATGCTCCCGTCTCTCCGATCCGCATCAGCATCCATGCCTTGTGCGCCTTCACCCAAATCTCGTCCCCCGGGTCCATGCGGTCCAGCAAGCCCGCCCGCCTCTCCGCCATCGCCTACATGCATGTAAATGAATATATCACCCTGGATATCCGGTTTGCCCGGGGCTGGACTACAGCCGCCTATCCCATAAGCACCCTGCGTAATGCCCACGGTGTGTTTTCACGGGAAGGCATTTGCCTTAAACTAAGGGATAATATCGACAAGGGAGGATGGTGGTGATATGCAGCTCAGAGCTTTGCGCGGAGCCATACTTTGCAGGGAGGACACCAGGGAGGAGATCGTCGGCAAGACCGCCCAACTGCTGAGGGAGATGCTCAGACGCAACGACATCCGCGAGGATGAGATAATCGACATCATCTTCACGGCCACGGAGGATCTGACCTCGGAGTTCCCCGCGGCGGCGGCGCGGCAGGTGGGACTGGGACACGTGCCCCTTCTCTGCGCCAGGGAGTTGAGTATCGATGGGGGTATGTCCCGCTGCATCAGGATACTGATGCATTTCTACACCAAGAAGCAACCTCATGAACTGAGGCATCCGTATCTTGAGGGGGCTAGGCAGCTACGGACTGATCTCCCCGAGTGAAAGTCGGACCTTGCTGTTCGCAGGGTTGGATAAAGACGAAAGGGAGCCGCCTTCTCCGCGCGGTGAAGAGGATCTCTAGGGTGGCTGAGAAAAGACCCGGACACGGAAAAGTAGGAAGGGGTGTGAGCTGATTGATCATCGTCCTCAAGGAACCGGTCAGGCAGGAGGACATAGAACGCATCGTTGATAAGCTACACGAGGTTGGGGCGGAGGCCCACGTCTCCCGCGGCCAGTACAAGACCATCATCGGCGTGATCGGCGACCGCGAGAAGGTTATGCAGATCCCCTTCGAGGCCTACCCCAGCGTGGAGGCAGTGGTTCCCATCATGAAGCCCTACAAGCTGGTGAGCCGGGAGTTCGCTCCGGAACCCAAGATCATCAGGGTGGGAGAGGCGACGGTGGGTCCGGGCACCTTCACGGTCATCGCCGGCCCCTGCTCGGTGGAGAGCGAGGGGCAGGTGCTGGAAGCGGCCCGGGCGGCCAGGGAAGCGGGCGCCTCTCTCTTCCGAGGGGGCGCTTACAAGCCGCGCACCTCTCCCTATTCCTTCCAGGGATTAGGACCGGAAGGATTGAGGATGCTGGCCCGGGCCCGTGAGGAGACCGGGCTCCCAGTGGTGACCGAGGTGATGGACCCCCGGGATGTGGAACAGGTGGCCGAATATGCCGACGTGCTCCAGATCGGCACCCGGAACATGCAGAACTTCCTTCTACTGAAAGAGGTGGGCTCAGCCCACAAACCGGTGCTGCTGAAGCGGGGCATGAGCTCCACCATCGAGGAATGGATGATGGCAGCGGAGTATGTGGCTAAGGAAGGCAACCGATCGGTGATCCTCTGCGAGAGGGGCATCAGGACCTTCGAGACGGCCACCCGCAATACCCTGGACCTTTCCGCTGTCCCGGTGGTGAAACAACTTTCCCACCTTCCGGTGGTGGTGGACCCCAGTCATGCCACCGGGAGGCGCGACCTGGTGGTCCCGCTGGTCAGGGCGGCCCTGGCGGTGGGGGCGGACGGGGTCATGGTGGAGATCCACCCGAGCCCGGCGGAAGCCCTTTGCGATGGTCCCCAGTCCCTCACTTTGGAGGAGTTCCGGGAGATGATGGAGGAGTTGCGCCGCCTCTGCGGAGATTTCGGGAGGACACTGGGAAGCGGCAGCTGAAGGATCGGGGGACGCCAACGGTCGGGCGGAGAACTCTCGCGGAGGAGCCTTTGAAGATAGAGTCAACAGGGATAATCGGCACCGGGCTCATCGGTGGTTCCCTGGCCCTGGCCATGAGGAAATACGGGTGGCCCGGAGAGATAGCAGGGTTCGATGAGGATGCTGAAAACCTCGAGGAGGCCTTGCGGAGCGGGGCCCTGGACCGGACGGCTCCCTCCGCTGCGGAGCTGGCCCAGCAGGTCGATTTCTTGGTGCTGGCGGTGCCGGTGCGCTCTATAGACCCGCTGCTCGAGAGCATCTCCCCCCACCTGAGGGAGGGCGCCCTGGTCATCGACGTCGGCTCCACCAAATCCGGGATCATGAGGGCGGCGGAGAAGACGATGCCGCCGCATGCCACCTTCGTAGGCGGTCATCCCATGGCCGGTTCGGAAAGGAGGGGGTTCGCCCACGCCGACCCCGATCTATTCCGCGGGGCCGCCTTCATCTTCACCCCTCCACGGGAATGCGCACCAAAGATCTACTCCTTCCTCACTCAGGCCTTCACCGGGCTGGGAGCCCGGGTTTTGTTCATGGACGCGGAGACCCACGACCGGGCGGTGGCGGTGGTGAGCCACTTGCCCCATGTCCTCGCCTTCGCCCTGGTCAACCTGGTGCTGGAGGAGAGCGGGGACGTTCAGGCCATGACCGGCATCGTTTCGGGCGGATTCAGGGATATGACCCGCATAGCCGCCTCCGACGCGTCGCTTTGGGCTGACATACTCCTGGAGAACCGGGCCGAGGTGGACAGGGCCCTGGCCGGTTACCTGTCCTTGTTGGAGGAGATACGTGACCTGGTCCGGTCGGAGGATGCCGCAGCCCTGGTGGATCAGATAAACAGAGCCCGGACCGGGCGGCTGGGCATGGCTCCGGCCCTGGGCGAGAGCATGGAGGACCTCTACGCCGTGATAGTACCGGTGGAGAACCGGCCGGGGGTGATATCCAGCATCACCAGGGCGCTGGGGGAACTGGGGGTGAACCTGGAGGACCTGGAGATAACCCATCCCCTGGAGGGAGGAAGCGGCCTGTTGAGGCTTTACGTCAGGGGAGCGGAAGTAGCTGCCAAGTCAAAAAAGGTCTTGGCGGAAAGGGGCTACGACGCGACCGCTGAGAGGGTGATGGCCACTTGAGCGAGATGCGCCTGGAAAAGGCGTCACGCTTACGGGGAGAGTTGAGGGTTCCGGGGGACAAGTCAATCTCGCACCGCATCGCTCTGCTGGGCGCGCTGGCCGATGGGACCAGCCAGGCCTCCGGTTTCCTGGATTCCCTGGACACCCGGAGCACCCTCGAGGCCCTCACCGCCCTTGGAGTGTCCTGGTCGCTCCAAGGCGACGTCCTGGAGGTGGAGGGGAAGGGCTACCAGGGCCTCCGGGAGCCCGGGGATGTCATCGATGTGGGGAACTCGGGCACGACCATCCGCCTGCTCAGCGGCATCCTGGCCGCCTGTCCCTTCTTCTGCGTGCTGACCGGGGACGGTTCCATCAGGCGGCGTCCCATGCTCCGCATCGTCGAGCCCTTGAGAAAGATGGGGGCGGTGGTGGAGGGAAGGAAAGGGGGAGAACTGGCTCCACTGGCCATACGAGGTGGAGGGCTGAGGGGCATCGACTTCACCATGCCGGTGCCCAGCGCCCAGGTGAAATCGGCCCTGATCCTGGCGGCCCTGGCGGCGGAGGGAACCACCGCGATAAGGGGAGACCGCGGTTCACGCGATCACACCGAGCGCATGGCCAGGCGGATGGGAGCGGACCTGGAGGTAAGCGAAGGTTTGATCCTGGTGCGCCCCTCGACCCTCAAGGCGGTTAAGACGGAAGTGCCCGGCGATTTCTCCAGCGCCTCCTTCTTCATGGCGGCGGCGGTGCTGGTCCCCTCCTCGGAGGTCTACCTTAGGGATGTTGGGCTCAACCCCACCCGGGCTGGCTTCCTCGGGGTCATCAACTCCATGGGGGCCATGGTGATGGAGGAGGGATACCGTTCCGAGGACCTGGAGCCGCGGGGGAATCTCATGGCCCGGGGGGCGAGCCTGCGCGGCGTGGAAGTGGAAGGATGGAGGGTCCCCAGCCTCATCGACGAGCTCCCGCTCCTGGCCGTAGTGGCCACCCAGGCCCAGGGCGAGACCAGGGTCAGGGGCGCGGCGGAACTGCGCCACAAGGAGAGTGACCGCATCCGGGCGGTGGTGGAGGAGCTGCGAAAGATGGGCGCGGATATCGCCGAGGAATCAGACGGTTTCACCGTCAGGGGAAAGACCCGTCTGCGGGGAGCACGGGTGTATTCCCACGGTGACCACCGCATCGCCATGAGCCTGGCGGTGGCCGCCCTCTGCGCAGAAGGGGAGACGATCATCGAGGGCTGGGAGTGCGTGGACATCTCCTATCCCGGGTTCGCTGAGGACCTCGCGGCGCTGCTGGGATGAAGTGAGAGAAAGCGAAAGAGCAGGCCGGAGGGATGTCGGATATGGGATCGGTCATAGCCGTTGACGGCCCCGCCGGCTCCGGCAAGAGCACGGTGGCCCGCCTGCTCTCGCGACGTTTGGGTTATACCTACATCGACACCGGGGCCATGTACCGCGCCCTGACGTGGATGGCCATGCGCGGGGGCATCGGCGTTGACGATGAGGAAGCCCTGGCCGCCATGGCTCGCCGCTTATCCTTCGAGTTCACTCAAGCGGAAGGGGAGGATCCACCCTTCAGGGTCATTGTGAACGGGAACGACCTCACCCGGGAGGTCAGGGAACGCGAAGTCACCGCCAGGGTGAGCCAGGTCTCCGCCCATCCCGCCGTCCGCCGGGAGATGGTGAGAAAACAGAGGGAACTGGCCGAGGGACAGGACGTGGTGATGGAGGGACGGGATATTGGGACGGTGGTCTTCCCCCGGGCCCGGGCCAAGTTCTTCATAACCGCCACCGCGGAAGAAAGGGCCCGTCGCAGGAGGGGAGACCTGCTGCGGGATGGCCACCGCGTCTCCGAGGAGGCGGTGCGGCGCGACCTCCTGCGACGCGATCTCCTCGACGCCGGAAGGAAGGTTTCGCCGCTGGCGAAGGCGGCGGATGCCGTGGTCATCGACACCACCGGGATGGGCGTGGAAGAAGTGGTGGAAGTGATGATGCGGCACCTGAAGGGCGGCACCGGGAATGAGGGTTAAAAGCCACAGGAAGACCGGCGCCCTGATAGTCGAAGTGGATGAGAACTCCCCTCTGCGGGGAGAAGTGGAGCCGGGGGACCGCCTTATCTCCATCAACCGGCGCAGGCCCAAAGACCTCATCGACGTCTTCTGGCTGCAGGATGAGGAAAAGCTGCTGGTGAGGACGGTGGGGAAGGGAGGGAAGAAAGTGATCCGCCTGCGCAAGGAGCCCGGCCGTCCCCTGGGGTTGACTTTCCACGAGCCGGTTTTTGATGGCCAGCGGCTCTGCGGAAATTCCTGCCTGTTCTGCTTCATAGACCAACTTCCGCCCGGCCTTAGAGAAACCCTTTACCTCAAGGATGACGATTATCGGCTATCAGTGCTACAGGGTAACTTCATCACCCTCAACAACCTGGGCGAGAAGGACCTCCGGCGAATCCTCAGCCTGAACCTGCAACCGCTCTACGTATCTCTGCATACCACCGACATACGTCTTCGCGACCGGATGATGGGAACGGACGCCTCAAAGAGAGCCCTCTCCACCCTCAAGCGCCTCATCGACCACGGCTTGGAAGTGCACCTGCAGGTGGTGGTCTGCCCGGGGTTGAACGACGGGAGGCGACTGGAAGAGACCCTGGGGGACTGCTTGGAGAGATATCCCGCCCGCTCCCTGGCGGTAGTGCCAGTGAGCCTGCTGGGCGGATACGGGAGGGAATGGGGTCTCAGGCCGCTGAACCCGGAGGATGCGGCGGAGGTCATCGATACGGTGGGGAGGTTCCAGCAGTCGTCCCTGCGCCTCTTGGAGAGACGTTTCTGTTACGCCTCGGACGAGATGTTCTGCCTGGCGGAAACGCCCTTTCCCCCCGCGGAGTATTATGAGGACTGGCCCCAGTTGGAGAACGGCGTGGGGATGGCCAGGTCCTTCATCGAAGAGGCCAGGGAGGCGCTGGAAGGACGCCCCCTGGAAGGTCGCCTGGAGGATATCGTGGTGGTAACGGGAAAATTAGGGCGTCGGGTGCTGCGGGAGGCTATGACGGAAGGGGCGGTAGAAATCCCGGTGAAGGTACTTTCGCCGGAGAACCGCGTCTTCGGCCCGGAGGTTACGGTGAGCGGGCTCCTGGGCGGGAGGGAGGTCATCGAGGCTTTGGCTGGATGTGAGGGTTGCCGCATGGCCTTGATCCCCGCCAATGCCCTTAGCGATGGACGGTTCATCGATGGGACGGGCTTGGAGGAGTTAACGGCCGCCCTCCGGCTGCGGGTGAAGCCGGTGGTTGCGGAGGGGAGGCCCCTGGTGGAAGAGCTGCGCTGCGCGGAGGAAAGGAGGTACGGGTGATGACCCCGCTGGTGGCGGTGGTGGGGCGGCCCAACGTGGGTAAATCCACCCTGGTGAACCGGATCACCGCCAGCCGACAGGCCATCACCGAAAGCGAACCAGGGGTGACTCGCGACCGCGTTTACTACAGGGCGGAATGGCGGGGCAGCACCTTCGGCTTGGTGGATACCGGAGGGTTGGACCCGGGAACGGATGACGGCCTTGCCTACAAGATGGGCAGGCAGGCCCTAATGGCGGTGGAGGAATCAGACGCGGTGCTCTTCCTGGTGGATGCGCAGGATGGCCTCACCGTCCAGGACGAGGAAATCGCCGGGCTGCTGCGACAGACGGGAAAACTGGTCCTTTTAGTGGTCAACAAAGCGGACAATCCCGCAAGGGAAGGGGAGTATGCAGCGGATTTCCACGCACTGGGATTCCCCCGGGTCGTAGCGGTGAGCGCGCTGCACGGCCTGGGCGTGGGAGAGCTGCTGGACGCGCTGCTGCAGGAACTCCCTCCCTCATGCGACAAGGAGAAGGGAGAGGAGGGGAAGGAGCGACCGGTGACCGTGGCCATCCTGGGGCGGCCCAACGTGGGAAAATCCTCGCTGTTCAACCGCATCATCGGCGGCGACCGATCGATCATCCACGACCAACCGGGAACCACCCGAGACACTGTGGACACCCGTGTTGAGCTGGAAGGCCGGCAGTTCCTTTTCCTGGACACAGCGGGGTGGAGGAGGAGGGCGCGTATCCGCGACAGCGTGGAGTACTTCTCCGTGGTCCGTCTGTGGAAGGCCCTGGACCGGGCCCACGTGGCCATCCTGGTCATAGACGCGACGGAGGGAGTGACCGACCAAGACCAGAGGATAGCCGCGCGCATCCGGGAGGACGGGGTGGCCTCAGTGGTGGTCCTGAACAAGTGGGACCTGGTGAGGGAGCAGGGGAGATCCTCCGAACTGCTGGAGGATGCGCGAGAAGCCCTGCATTTCCTGGATTACTCCCCCATGCTCAAGGTCAGCGCCCTCACCGGCTTTGGGATGAAGGGAATAGTGCCTGCCCTGTTGAGGTCCTATGAGAGTTGGAACCGCCGCATCCAGACCGCCCACCTCAACCGGCTGAAAGAGGACATTATCCTGCATACCCCGCCGCCCACGCGGCGGGGACGGCACCTTCAGGTCCATTACCTCACCCAGGCGGGGACCGCCCCCCCGCAGTTCGTCTTCTTCGTGAATAACCCCTCTCTGGTGAGACCGGATTTCCAGCGCTACCTGGAGAGGAGGCTGCGCGAGACTTTCGATTTCACCGGCTCCCCCATCAGGGTGATCTTCCGGGGCAAGGGGGGGCGGGGTTGAGCCGCTCTTCTGTTCCGCTTCCGTGAGAGGTCCGCCGACCGGAGGCGGGACCGGTTGGTATAATTTACCCAGCGTTTCCCGGCCGGCCTGAAACCCTCGTCCGCGGTCGGTGTTCAGCTTGATGAGAAGGGAGTGCGTCTGAATATGGATTCCTGGTGGTGGTTACCCCTTTCTTACCTCGTGGGCTCGGTGCCCACCGGCCTCATCGTCTCTAGGGCTATCTACCATTCCGACCTGCGCAAGATGGGAAGCGGCAACATCGGGGCCACCAACGTGCTGCGCTCCTTCGGGATGCAGCCCTTCCTGGGCGTCCTCGCCCTGGACATGGGTAAGGGCGTCATCGCGGTGAAAGTGGCCCAGTCCCTGGGGATGGGCAGGCCCTGGGTGCTGCTGGCCGGACTGCTGGCCATCGTGGGGCACAACTGGTGTATCTGGTTGAAGTTCTCCGGCGGCAAAGGCATCGCCACCAGCGGGGGCGTGATCATCGCCGCCTTTCCCTGGACGGTGATAACGGCGGTTTTGGCGGTCTTTCTGGTGGCGGTGCTGTCAACGCGGATCATGTCGGTGGGGTCGCTATCCGCTGCAGCGTCTTTTCCTCTGGCCACTCTGGCAGCGTATCACGGAGAATACGGCAAAGAATGGCCCTCCTTGGCCTTCAGCCTGCTGGCCTGCCTCTTTGCTTTCTACCGTCACCGCCAGAATATCTCCAGGCTGATCAAGGGAGAGGAGCCCCGCCTCACCCTCCGCAGGAGGAGGCCGGCGGCATGAGGGCAGCGGTTGTCGGAGCGGGATCGTGGGGGACCGCATTCGCCGCCCACCTGGCCAAACGGGGTCTGGAGGTCTGCCTGTGGGCACGGGAACCGGAGGTGGTGGAGGGGGTCAACCACGAGGGAAGGAATCCCCTCTTCCTCAGCGAGCATAAGCTGCCTGAAGGCATTGTGGCCTCTCTGGATCTGGCGGAGGCGGTGCAGGGGAGGGAACTGGTGGTCATGGCGGTGCCCTCGCGCTGGGCCGCAGAGGTGGCCTCGCGCCTCCGAGGGAAACTGGACGAACGCGCCTGCCTGCTCAACCTGGCCAAAGGCTTCCATCCCCAGACCCGGGAGCGGCTCTCGGTGGTCATCGCCCGGGAGACCGGGGTGGGGGAGGGGAGGGTCGCGGTACTCTCCGGTCCCAACCATGCTGAGGAGGTCATCGAGGAGGTACCCAGCGCCACAGTGATCGCCTGCGTGGATCCGAAAAGATCCCGCGAACTCCAGGAAACGGTGAACTCCGACTATTTCCGGGTATACACCAATCGCGACGTATGCGGGGTGGAGCTGGGGGCGGCCTGTAAGAATGTGCTGGCCATAGCGGCCGGCGTAGTTGACGGAATGGGCCTGGGCGATAACACCAAGGCCAGCCTGGTGACCCGGGGACTGAGCGAGATCGTGCGTTTCGGCACGGCCCTGGGAGCCAGGGCCTCAACCTTCTCCGGACTTTCCGGCATCGGGGATATCCTGGTGACCTGCTACAGCCGCCACTCCCGCAATCGGGGATTGGGAGAGAAGCTGGGGAAGGGCATGAGCCTGGAGGAGGCCGTGCGGGGTTCGCGCATGGTGGTGGAGGGCGTCTATTCCACCGGCATCATGGTGTCCCTTGCGGCCGAGAAGGGGGTGGAGGTGCCGGTGGCGGAGGCGGTGCAAGAGCTCCTGGACGGGCGGACGACTCCCTGGGAAGCCCTGCGCAGCCTGATGGGGCGCCGACTGAAAGAAGAGCTGGAGGAGGAAAGGGTCATCTTCCCGGGTGAACAGTGACCAGGACATCACGGGAACACCTGGTTGAATACCAAGAGGGGGACTGTCCGTGACGGAGGATGATCTCTTTTCCTCTTGCCAGATGTGAAAGCAGCGACCCGGGCGGGCCGCTGCTTCCAAGGGTGGGGCGTTGGATTCGGATCTCCAACTGATGGGCTTATCTTAATCCTTCGGAAGAGCGTAAAGGTATTATTCGCTGGTATGGTTTTTATTAATCAGGTTGGATTGCTTTTGCCCGGTTCCAAATACCGGCTGTGTTTATACCTCGATGTTTGATGGCCGGAAGGTCAAAGGATCGGTCATGATGGAGCCCGATGTGCATGCATCCTTGAAGCGCAACCGGTAGATCCTTGGGGCATGAGAGGGGAAGGGATTGATTTGGTAACTGATCTAAGGGTATGAGACCAGCATACTCAACATAATATAGATTATAGGCGCTTTATGTGATCGTGTCTTACCGGCGTAGGACTTCGTTGGTCAGCTTCTCCAGCCAGGCAATCTCCCTTTGATAGCATTCTGATAGATGTTCGAGCATCATCCTATGCGGCACGCTGTTGAGCTCGCCGGTCGCCTGCAGAAGCATGCGGATCCCCTCCGACCTTCTCTTGAGGAAAGCCAGGCGTCCTTCCAAAGCAAGGCTGGCTTCTTCAACCGATATCCTGTCCAAGAACTCCAGCGGCAGGAAATAATCATGATAAAGAGGCTCTTCGCTGGAAAGATGACGGTAAACTAAATCGGACAGATGCTCGTTGCCCCTCGGGGTGATCCTGTAAGTGCGCCGTCCTGGCAGCCCGCCTATCTCTCCCTGCAGAGGCTCGATCATGCCCCTGTTCTGAAGCCGATCCAGGGCCTTATAAACGGAAACCTCGCTGATGCGCGACCACTGCGAGTACCCGCGTTCCTTGAACTCCCGGATGACGTCGTATCCATGCCGGGGAGATTCGGATATCAACCCGAGCACCAGCAGCTCCACCATGCTCATCTCGCCCGACTCCCTTATTTATAAAATATAATATTATAAATTATAACTTCACTTCTCGTTGTCCATTCATTGCGCTTGTCGATGACGCTAACTAAAGGGATAGCCTGCCATCGGCCACCGCTATTATCCTGCTGGCCATCTCCCCGGAAAGCATCTTGAGCTCGAAAGCATTGAGATAGTGGGTGGAAGATGCGTCAAAGAGGATATTGCAGGCGGCGGGGAATTCCTCATCCTGCTTCCACAGGATGATCAGCAGGGGTATGCGGGGAAAAGTCCGGAGCATCACTCCCGCATCCCCCTGTTCCACCGGTTCCCCACCCAGGGCCACCGCTGCGTCTAACAGGCTCTCTGGCTCTGCGGCAAAGCGCGTTCTCATCCGTTCCTCCACCGTTTCGCTGAAGTTCTTGGAGTAGAAAAGGCCGTCTGAGAGCTCCCGGTACGGAACCCAGTGGCTGGCCAGGGGAGTGCCGTCCGCACGATCAAGGTAAAGGAGGGTGAGCAGTTTCAGGGTATAGGTGCAGAGGAAATCGGGCATCCAGAAATCCAGGGAGGGATGCTCCAAGACTATCTCCCATGCGAGGAAAGGTAAAATCAGACGGCCCTCCGAGTAATGAGCCCCCGAACTCTCCGCCAATTCACCGGGATTTCGGCTGCGCAAGCGGCGGCTGGGTTCCTCGAAGGGGTCGGGCTTATCCCTCACGGCACCCTCTCCCGCGCCCCCGGTGGCGCCTGGGCTCTCAGGCCCCTCAGGGTCACCGGGATGAGCTCGCCCAGAGCTGCCGCCCATTCCCTGAGCAAGTCCTCCCCGTACGGCTGGAGGTCGCTGTAAGCGGGATCGAGGACATCGTGCGGGCGGAACTGCTGCAAGGTCAACCCAGCCCTTCCCTGCAACATCGAGGCCAGCTCCAGCAGGTCTTCCATCTCCACGAGGCCCGGGACCACCGTGCACCTGAGCTCGAGCTCGAGAGGCGACCCCAGCAAAAGCTCCAGGCTTTCACCCACTTTGTCGAAGGGGGTGCCGTTGCCGGTGGCCAACCCATATTTCCCTGGGGAGGATTTCATATCTAAGGATACCGAATCCAGGAGGCCTTCCCTCAAGAGGGACCTCAGTACCCCGGGTTGGGTCCCGTTGGTATCCAGCTTGGTCGAAAACCCCATCTCCCGCAAGGAACGCAACAAACCCGGCAGGGCCTCCCATAGCGTGGGCTCCCCTCCGGTGACACAAACCCCGTCCAGCCACCCCTTTTTCCGTTCCAGCTTATCCCGCAACTCTTCCCAGGGTATTTCAGTAAGTCCGGATGCCCTTCTGACCAGCTGGTGATTGTGGCAGAAGGGGCAGCGGAGATTGCAGTCCCCGATGAAGATCACCGCCGCCAGCCGTCCCGGCCAGTCCAGCATGCTGGAGGGCAGGTACCCCCGTATCCCTCCGCTCAAGCCCCACTCACCCGCTCAGTTGAGCGCCGAGGTTATCTCACGCGGCGAAGGGACCTCGCATCTCCAGCCGCGGACCTCGCGTCCCTGTTCGTCCACGACCAGGAGTGATGGGGTGCAGAGGACATTGTAGAAAGCCGCTTCGGCCAAACCCATGGCCTCGTCGATGTCGTAGACCTCCACCCTCTCCCCCACCGAATAGACTGCTTCCCTGGCCGCCGGGCAGCGAGGGCAGTCCTTGCTGACGAAGAGCTTAAGATACAAGTTGCAACCCCCCTTCTTTCATCTCTTTGAGGTCGGTCCTCACCCTGTCCTTCAACTCGCCGAGCTTGCCCCGGTTCCAGGTGGATATACGGGAGAAATAACCGACTATGCGGGTTATCCCGTAGACGTCCTCGGATCCGCAGAGGGTGCATGCCGCATGGAGGCCTCTGATGGTCCTGCGGCAGCTGTTGCATACGGTGAACTCGGGGCTGAAAGCGATCTGAGAGGCATTGGTCTGCCGGAAGGTCTTCACCACGAAGTTCCTGATGGAGCGGGGATCGGGCTCGTTCTCCCCCAGCCAGATGTGGATGATGGCACCCGCCTCGATGAGAGGATGGAAGCGGCTCTGCAGCATGACCCGTTCGATGTAGTCTATGTCTTCCTCAACGTTGAGATGGACGCTGTTGGTGTAGTAGAACTCTCCTCTCTCAAGATCTCCCTTGATCACCTTGGCCGTCTGCTCGGGGAAGTACTTGGCGTCCAGCTTGGCTAGTCGGTATCCGCTGGACTCGGCGGGCGACTCCTCCAGGACCAATCGGATGCCGTATTCCTCGGAGAGCCTCTTGCAGGTTAGGTTCATGTGGGCGATGACCATCAGGCCGAACTTGAAGGCCTCCTCTGACTCGTGGAGCTGCTGTCCCTTGTGGTACTGGACCAGCTCGTTGAGGCCGAGGATGCCCGCAAGATAGGTGAGCCTCTCCAGGCGCAAATAATCCTGCCCGTCCCGGGCCGGCCCCAGCATGGAAAGGGGGCCGGTTATCCCCAAGTCCAGAAGGCGCTTGATGAACGCCCGCTTCTGCAGGTGGGCCTTGGCCACCAGTTCCAGCATCTTGTCCAGCTCAGAGAAGAGGAGCTCGTCGGAGCCGTTGGCCCGGTAGGCGATGCGGGGCAGGTTGATAGTGATGTTCTGCAGGGCGGAGAAGCGCATCCTCTCGGGAGTCTTGGTCTCCTCCAGATCCCTCTCGTCCAGGCGCAGCTTCAGGCGGCAGCACTGAGAGACGGTGATCTCGTCGTTGCGGTCGAACACGAAATAGGTGATGCCCTGTCGCGCGGCCACCAGACAGGCGAGCTCCAGGAACTCCTCGTGACCCTCGGTCTTGAAGAAATCCTCGCTGATGTGCAGGAGGGGCTTGGGGAAGACGAAGGTCTTGCCGGTGGCGTCTCCCTCAAGATAGACCTCGAAGAGGGCCTTCAGGAAGAGCTGCATCTCCCGCTGGTATTCGCCGTAGGTCTTCCCGGTGTATTCGCCCCCTGGGCCGATGGCGGGGGTGTCCCGGAAGTGGCGCGGCACATGCCAGTACAGGTTGAAGTCGGTGAAGACCACCTGGGAGCCGCGGGCCCCCGCCAGCTGGTTGAACTCGTAGATGAGCATCTGGGCCAGCTGTTTTATCCGGCGGTAGGGCAATCCCACCAGGTAGGGGGCGAAGAACATGTTCACCGCTTCCCATCCGATGGCCCCGGCGTAATAGGATTGAAGGGTGGAGGCCATCTTGACCATATGGCCGATGAGCACCTCGGGGTGTTTGGCCGGTTTGGAGGTGCTGGTGATATTGGGCAGGGACAGGCCGTACTTCTTGATGTATTCCAGGCTGTGACCGCCGCAGTAGGGGCGGATGATGAAGCCGAGGTCGTGCAGGTGGAGGTCGCCCATCATGTGGGCGCGGGCCACATCCTCGGAGAAGACCTTCCTCAGGGCGTATTCCTTGAGGATGGCTTCGGCCAGGGTCAGGTTTATGGACTCGGGGTTATGGGTGGTGTTGCTGTTCTCCTTGTTGGCATTGAGGATTATCTGCTCCACATCATACATGGGCAGGCCCAGGTGCGAATGCTTCTTATGTAGGGTGCCCTGCCCTCTCTTCAACAATTCCAGGTCCACCAGCTCGCGGATTATGGAGGTGGTCACCGTGTTCATGCCGCTGGAAACGATGGTGCTCTCCACCCGGTCGGCGATCTCCCTGGCCAGCTCCCGTCCCATGCCGGTTTCCAGGACCAGCGAATCAACGATCTTCTCTTTTTCCCAAAGGTTTATCTCCTCTTTGGAGGAAGTGCTCACCAACAGGGCGATATCGGTGGTGTCACAGGCCTCTTCGCGTCTTTTCAGCACCCTTATGCTGCCGTTTCCGCTCATTACCTATCCTCCCCTATCCTCCCAGGCTTCTCTTCCTTCTTCATCAGCTCCCCCAGCTCCTCCTGGAACTGAGTGATGTCTTGGAAATCCTTATAGACCGAGGCGAACCTCAGGTAGGCCACCTCGTCCAGCTCCTTCAACTTCCTCAGGACGATCATACCGATGGCCGATGACTTTATTTCTCTTGCGCCCAACGCCCTGAGCTCGCCTTCTATTTGTTCCACCAGTTCTTGAACTTTTTGTTTCTCAATGGGCCGTTTTTCCAGGGCCTTGCGGATCCCTGTGGCCAACTTCTCCCGGTCGTAGGGTTCCTTCTCCCCACTCCTTTTGATCACTACGGCAGGGATGTTTTCGTACCTTTCGAAGGTGGTGAACCTGTTCCCGCAGGACTTGCACTCTCTCCTGCGCCTTATGGATGCTCCCCCCTCGCTTTCCCGCGAATCGACAACCTTGCTGTCCCCTTTTCCGCAGAAAGGACATCTCAAAACGATCACCTTCTTGAGCTCATTTCCAGACAGCCACCACATATTGAGCTTCAAAGGTAATGATAAATACAACATGTTGTATTGTCAAGGTATCAGGACATCTTTTTGAGGGATTTTTCCCGGAATTTTCTTAAACCTTCGATATATAGTGCATTCTTTTCTAAATCATGGGTTTAATCTTTATCTATAAATCAAGCGTTAAAAGACAGTATAAAGAAGTGCTTGACCCCAAAGCGATCAACAAATGCAGCGATATTATGGAGGGTTAGCTATTGTCTGAACTACGGGTATAATTTTCGTAAAAATAAGGGCGATTCATCTATCAAGTATACATTGAAGGTATAACTACTTGGTCCTGAGAGAAGATTTATAAGCAAGATTAAACGATAAGTTCAGCTTGATTAAATTCGGTTCAGGCGGGGTGCTGCAAATAGGAGGTGACACTTGATTTTTTCTCCTCTTGAAGCGTAAACAAGCATAGATGTGAGGCATCTTTTAACTGAAAAAAGATGTCAAGTAAAAGAATTGATTTGGTGCCATCGAGAAAGATATCCATCAATCCCTATTAATTATCTCTGGGATGGATGGCAGTGAGATCGCAACCCGAGATGTTAACCTTGCTGCTGCTTACCGGCGCCAGAAACTACAGCATTGAGGTCATCGATCAAACTGTCAACGTCGATACCGTGGGCGAGCGCCCCCTGCTCGATGTTCTCGTATCTGGCCACGGAGCAGCCGATACAGTGCAATCCGTGCTCGAGAAATACCCTTATGGTTTCGGGATTGTTCTGCACGACCTCCTGTATGGTCATGTCTTTGGTGATCAACTCGCTACCTCCTCCAAGTTCACCTACGCCAATCTCCTTTTTCTTGAGGATAATCATCGCTCGCCTTCCCGTCAATGATCCCCCCTTCCAGGAAATCGGCCTCGATGCCGTATTTTTGCAGCAGTCCCTGGAAGTCGCGGCGGTAGAAGATCTTGCACCTTATCTCCGGGTAGAGCTCCCGCAGCCTTCTTATCTTCCGGTTCTTCTTAGTGACCAGTTTCTGGTTCATGGTGGTTATCTCTATATAGAGATCGTAATCGGGAAGGTAGAAATCGGGGGTGAACTTCTGGACGGGGTTTCCCGCCTTGTCCCAGGCGATGTCGAAAGAGCGGGGCTCGTACAGCCACTTGATGCGGTAGAAATCCAGTATGCGAGCGAACTCCTGTTCGCTTCGGTGAGCGAACCTCACCTGGTCCCAGCGTCGGAATCCGGTGTTATCGCCCGACATGGCGGTCCGGCCGGCGGTCCACCGGCCGCCCAGTCCCCCCTCTCATTTCCTGCCCCTGGACATCTCCTCCAGCTTGGAAAGCTGGTCCACCGTGCCGATGGCTATGAGGGAATCCCCGGCGTCCAAGCGCAGATCCTTCGGCGGCTTGGTGTTGAACCCTCCGCCCTTCTTCTTCACCGCTAAGATAAGGGCACCAGAAACCGAATAGATCTTGGCCTCCTCGATGGTCTTGGCGTCCAGGTGGGAATTGGGATATATCTCCACCTCATCCAGCCTCCACTCCAGGTCTTCCACATTGAACTCGATGTAGTCTCCCCGGGTGACCAGGTCCAGGTAGTCCCACACCAGCGGCTTCAGCAGCATCGCCGCCATCCTCCTGCCCCCTATGCTGTGGGGGGAGATGACCCGGTCCGCCCCCGCCCTCCTCAGCTTGGGCTCGGATTCCTCGTTGTTGCAGCGGGAAACGATGAAGAGGTGGGGGCAGAGCTCGCGTGCGGTCAGGGTCACGTAGAGGTTCTCGGCATCACTGGAGAGGGCGGTGACCAGGCCCTTGGCCCTGTCTATCCCTGCCGCCTTCAGGGCTTCGTCGTCGGTGGCATCGCTCTTGATCACCGTGTAGCCCATCTCCAAAGCCTGGTCGGCGGTCTGGGAGTCCTTCTCGATTATGACGAACTTGGCGCGGGCGCTGGCCAGATCCAGAGCAATGTACTGGCCCACCCTGCCGAAGCCGCAGAGGATATAGTGACCGAGCATGCTATCAATCTCTTTGCGCATCTTCCTCCTCCCCATGAGTCCGGAGATCCTCCCCGCCACCATGAACTCCACGGCGCTCACCAGGGCGTAACCCACCGTCCCTACTCCGCCCAGCACCAGGAAGATGGTGAAGACGCGGCCGCCGGTACCCAGGACGAAAGTTTCCCCGTAGCCGATGGTGGTCAGGGTGATGATGGTCATGTAGAAGGCGTCGAGCGGGTCCTGGTGCTCGATGAGCATGTAACCGACAGTGCCCACCAGCACTATCAGGCAGAAGAGCACCAGGGCATTGCGTAGGGAGCGTAGGGACTGCATCCAGGGCTAGGCCTCGAAGTCCTCTGGCTTCACGTTGTTGAGGAAATCGCGAAAGCGTTCGATCTCCTCCTCCTCGTCCGTTTGGATGAGCACGCTGGCCTCAGCCAGAACCTCCTCGCTGGCGTAGATGGTCACCCCCATGCGAACGGCGAGGGCGATGGCATCGCTGGGACGGGCGCTGATCTCGTAGAGCTTCCCCCCCTGCTCGAAGGTCACGTCCGCGTAGAAGGTCCCCTCCTTGAGCTCGGAGATGACCACCTTGCGCATCCTCACCGAGAGCATGTCCAGGATGTTCTTCATGAGGTCGTGGGTCATGGGGCGGGCTGTTTCGATGCCCTGCAGGGCGAAGGCGATGGCGGTGGCCTCGAACGCCCCTATCCAGATCGGCAGGAACCTGTCCCCCATCTTCTCCTTCAGCAGGACGATGGGCTGATTGGCGGGGAGTTCCACTCTCACTCCCACTAGGGTGAGCTCGACCACGTCCATCAGGCCTGCACTCTCCTCTTCTCTGTCCGTTTCTCCATGATACAACAACGCCAGTCAAATATTCTCCATGACCCGGCGGGTCACCTGTTTCCCATTATAGAGTATCGACCGGGCAGGCCGCATCGGATAGTCGCCGCCAGTCCCGGGACCAAACAATCCATAAGCTGAGGCGGTAAAGGGAGTCGGGCTGGGATAAAGTCAAGAAGGCCATGGAAGTTTCGCGGGCATCCCTTGGCGCTCGGTGTTGGAGCATGGGCCCTCAAGGGAGCCGGTAGATGTCCGGGAGGTTGCGGTAGAGGTGGTCGCGGTCCAGGCCGTAGCCGACCAGGAATTCCTCCCCCACCTCGAAACCCACGAAGCTGATGGGGATATCTGCGATGCGCCTCCTCTTCCGGTCTAGCAGCGCGCAAACCTCCAGAGAACGGGGCCGCCGCTCCATGAGGATGCCGATGATGTAGGAAAGGGTCAACCCGGTATCCACGATGTCCTCGACCAGGAGAACGTCCCGTTGGTGGATGTCCAGGGAAACATCCTTGGTAAAACGCACCGAGCCTCCCCGCTCCCCTGCCGGCGTGTCCCCGTATCCGGATATGCCCAGGAAATCGAGGAGAAGGGGGTGGTGGATGCTCCTAACCAGGTCGGCCAGGAAGATGAAACTCCCCTTGAGCACGGCGATGAGGCAGAGTTCGCCGTCCCCTCCTTGACGCCGGTAGTGGTCGCCGATCTCCTCTCCCAGCTGGTTCACGCGTCGCTTTAATTGGTCGCGGGTTATGACCACTTCGGCCTCGGGGGGAGCTAGGTCACCACGGGTCATTTCCACGCCCCGCTACCGCCGCTGCTAGGAAGCCGAAGGTTAACAAGGCCGAGAGGAAGGACCACATACGCTTCAGGCCGCTCGGTGAGGGAACGCTCTCACCCGACACCAGGCCCACCCGGGCCCGGTACTGGCCAGCTGCCGCGGAGATCTCCCCCACCTCCTGCCCTTTCCCCAGGGGATAATCCACCCACCTCCGGCAGCGCAGGGTTCCTGCCAGAGCCTCCTTGAGCAGGTCCTTGCGCACGGTGAGCTGCAGGTCTTCGGCGGCCACCGCCTCTGTTTCCGACTGAGGCAGGCGGCCGACCTTCATCCGGAAGAACCCATCTCCCTGGCGTGCGTAAACTACCCTGACGAATTCCTCGAAACCGTATTCGAGGAGACGGGCGCTGTCCTGGAAATATCCTTCGCCCCCATTGAGGATGACCGAGATGAGCCTGCGACCGTCCTTCTCTGCCGACCCCACCAGGCATTTTCCAGCGGGGACGGTATATCCGGTCTTGATCCCGTCGGCATAGGGGTAGATATCGAGCAGCTTGTTGTGGTTATCGCTGATCCTCTCCCACTGGTTTCCCGGGGAGGGAGGCAGGGCGTAGCTGTCGGTGGCGACGATCCTGCGGAAATCCTCGTTGCGCATGCAGTAAGCACCGATGAGGGCGAGGTCATGGGCGGTGGTGTGGTGGCCCGGTGCATCCAGACCGTTGGGGTTGACGAAATGCGTGCCGGTGGCCCCGATCTCTGCCGCCTTACGGTTCATGAGGTCGGCGAAGGCCTCCACCGACCCGGAGACGTGCTCGGCCAGGGCCACCGCGGCATCATTGGCGGAGCGCAACATGAGGGCGTAGAGGAGATCCTCCACGGTGAGGGTTTCGCCTTCCTTCAGCCAGATGGACTGTTCCGGGGTGGTGGCGGCCCGCCGGCTGATGGTCACCTGGTCCTGGAGGGAGCAGTTCTCCAGGGTGAGGATTCCCGTAAGCATCTTGGTCGTTGACGCGTTGGGCAGCTGGCGGTCCGCTTCCTTCTCGTAGAGGAACTGGCCGGTGTCGGGGTCGTATAATGCCGCGGACAGGGCGGCGATCTCCGGCGGTACCGGCGCCTGGTGGCTCGCGGTTTCATCCAGGTAGGGCTGGAGTTGGTCCAGATTGGCAGGGGTCACCGAGTTCTCGTGCCAGGAGGAGTCGCCTTTGAAAGTCGCCGCCCTGACCGTTGCGGTGAGGGTGGAAACCAGCAGGTAGAAGGCGAGGAGGATCATGATCAATCGGAACAAGGCCTGGAGGGGGCCAGTGATGGTGGATCTTTTCTGCCTGCGCTCCTGCCTGCGGGAACGACGTTTCTCCTCCCGCAGGCGGCGGATGCGCTCCTCAGCCGACTCCCGCCGGTACGAGGTGGGCCCTTGACCCGGCCGTCTCAGATATTCCCTCTCCATGCACTTCCTGTCCCAGTGGCAATGACGGCTCCCCGATCGCTCCTCGGCGATCGTCTGTAGCCGTTTCAAGCGCTCTATCTATTGTAATGGAGCAGACGACAGCATCTCCACGGTTTCCCAGAAGACCGCAGGGCTTTTGCAACTAGATAAAGGTTAGGCGAAGAACCGCGCATGAGGCAGTCCACGGTTTTCCAGAAGACTGCAGGGCTTTTGCAACGCTGCATATCTCCAACAAGCAAGGGTAGCTTCCTGCTATTTATTGGGCAGGGCAGAGGGCCCTTGTTGCATGCGAGGCAGAGCAGGGTTATCTCTCCGCCCATCTTCTCCGCGCCGCTGTTGGCCCCTGCTTCAGCGGTGGCAAGGGGAGCGAAATATTCAGAAGAGAGGTTTATAGTCGGCTTGCTTGAGGAGCGGCTTGATGCGGTTTTTCAGCAGCAGGTCCTTGAGTTCGCGGCTCAACCCGGTGAGCTGGATGAGGTTCTCCACCCCCGCCCGCCGCGCTTCGGGATCCTTCTGCCTCAGCAGCGGGGTGATGATGCCCTGGAAGAACTCCTCCTCCCGGTCGGCAAGGTTCTTGTACATCCTCAGGTGGCGAGGCTCGATGCCATAGTTCTTGAACTCCCTGGCCAGGCGGATTATCTTGATATCCTCCTTCTCGTAGTAGGGACCATCTTCCCCCGCATGGGAGCAGATCAGCTTGTGCTCCTCCAGCTCCTCGGCAAAAGCGACCTCCAATCCCAGCGCTTCTTGTAGTTTGCTCTTGAGCACCACGGCATCGCCGGTCAGTTCCGCTTCCCGGTCCAGCTCCCCTTCCTCCATCATCCCGGGTGAGAGGTCGGAGGCTTTGATCCTGCCGCTCTCGATATCCTTGAGCTTCTCCCTTATGACCTTGAGGGGGAGATAACGTTCCTTCTGCAGGCGGAGGATGAAGCGGAGCCTCTGCTCGTCCGCCCTGCTGTATTTACGATATCCGCTGGGGGTCCTTTCCGGGCTGAGCAGGCCTTCCGATTCCAGGAACCTGATCTTGCTGATGGTCAGCTCGGGGAACTCGCCGCTCAGTCGCTTTAACAATTCGCCGATTCCGATGAGCTCCTTGCCTTCCCCCTCCATGCCCTCTGATTACCTCCCCTGGAAAAAAAGCATGCGGAACTTGCCCACCTGTATCTCGTCGCCATTGCCGAGCCCGAAACTCTCTATCCTCTCCCGGTTAACGTAAGTCCCGTTGAGCGAACCCATGTCCACTATCACGAACCCCTCCCCCGCCTTCCTGATCTCGGCATGCCGCCGGGATACGGTAATATCGTCGAGGAAGATGTCGCTCTCTGGATGCCTGCCCAGGGTAGTGCAGTCTTTCTCCAGGATGAATCGGGCGCCGGTATCCGGCCCCTTCTTGATTATCAATACCGCCTTTCCCTCGGGTACTCCCTCGGGGGGGTGGATTATCTCGATCTCCTCCCCGCCCTCAGTCTCCACCACCGTCAGGGCTGAGGTGGGCTCATGCATCTGCGCGCGCTTCTGAACCTCCGCGCCGCAGGCAGGGCAGTTTCTTTCGGCAGGGTCAAGAGGCTTGCCGCAATTCTCACACTTCATTCTCATCCACCCGTCCGTCTATCCTGCCAGCGAGAATGGCGCTCAACCTCTCGATGTCCTCGTCGGTGAAGAGGGTGCCACCCTCCTCCAGGCGCCTCTTTTTCCTCCTGACCAATTCGGCTCGTAGCATATCTATCTTTCCGTGTAGTATCCTTCGTCGATAGGAGATCTCTCTCTCCTCTTTAAGCAGAGAGTTGAGTATCTCCTTGAGCCTCTGATCGTCCAGCTCCTTGAAATCTATGAAGATCCCGCCCGGGTCCCTCTCGTCTTCCATGGCCATCCTCCCCTCTCTATCCGCGCCTCATTTTATCATAACGGGAGAAAGCGGGTAAGCTTACCGGCGCTCCAATCCTTCAGAGCACGCACCCGCACCACTCCTCCGATGAGTATACTTCAAGTAGATATTCAGAGCGTTCCTTCTCTTCCTCGGTCAGGCTGTCAGGGATCAGTCGCACGTTGAACGCGCCGCTGAATCCCGAGACCATGGCCTCCTCGATCTCTCCCCAAGCCACTTCGCTGCCGAGTTCCTCCAGCCCTATGCAGGATTCCTCAAATTCTGCCCTAACCTCTTCCTCGGGTTTACCTTCAGGCACGAGGAGGTCGAGGAGTAGGTCGGTGTCCCTGCGCCTGAGGATGGTGCCGTGCTGGAGAAGGGCTCCCCCTGCCCTGGTCTGGGCGCTTCCGCATATCTTCTTACCGCCTACGGTGAGGTCAGCGGAGGCGGGGACGGTAAAGCAGGCTCGGATGTCCCGGCCGGGGGTGCGGGGCCGGGTGGCCATCCCCGCCTTTATGCCCAGCTCGCGCAGGGCCTTGACGATCCCTCGGCAGATAAGGGTGTACGATTCCTCCACCGAGGCCGGGAGGAGTTCCAGCGGCAGGGCGACCATGTAGGTGAAGTCTTCTCGGTGGAGAAGCGCCCTCCCCCCCGTCGGCCTTCTGACCAGATCGATCCCGAGGCTGAGGCAGGCCTCGCGGTTTACATGAGAAAGCGGCTGGAAACGGCCGATGCTCAGGCAGGGAGGGCGGAAACCGTAAAAACGGATGGTGGGAGGCGAAGCTCCTCTACCCACCGCCTCCATCACCGACTGATCCACGGCCATTTGCTGATAGCCCCTTCCGAAAAAGGGGGCAAGCAGTCTCCAGGAGTCAGCCTTCACTTCACCAGCTCAGCGCCCAGGACCTCTTCCAGCTGCCGGAAGATGAACTCGTCGGTTTCCTGCGAGAGGGAGGCGACCCCGTTCTTGAAAACGTGCACCCCGTAGCCGCGCATGGCGGCGTCCAGGGCAGTGGCGTAAACGCAGATATTGGTGAGCACGCCTCCTAGGTAGACCTCCGCTACCTCCAGCTCCCGCAGCAGGAGGTCCAGGTCGGTACCGAAGAAGGCGGAAAAACGCCGCTTGCGCACGAGATACTCGCCGGGAAGGGGGGCCAGCTCATCCACCACTTCCCCTCCCCAGGTATCCGCTATGGCGTGAGCGGGCCAGCGCTGGAACTCCCGGTCTCCCTCCAGGTGTGAATCCGCCACGAAGATCACGGGGATCCCCGCGGAACGTGCTCGCTGCAGCGCCTCCTGTAGGAAGGGAAGGATGCGTTCCGCCCCCGGGACCACCAGGGCACCCCCTTCCTTGATGAAGTCATTGAGCATGTCGATGATAAGCAGCGCGCTCCTCTGGCAATAATCCCAGTCCATGTTCACTCGACCTCCTCGTGCGAACCGGCGACTCGATCAAGAGGCCCCCGGTGCCATCTCCTCGAAGGGCGGCTCTTCAGCTTCCCGCCTCCGCTGCCTCCTTCACCAACTGCAGGTACTCCTCGGCGAGCTCCTCGCCCCGCGTATCATCCGCTGCATCAACGATTATATGCACCAGCGGCTCCTCGGCATCGGGAAGGATCAGCACCCAGTTTCGGTCGTCCACGAACACCTTCAGCCCATCGGTGAAATCACAGCGAAGGCCGGCGGAGCGTTCCTGCATGACCCGCATTATCTGGCCGAGGCTCCCCCAGGAGGTGTGGAGGTCGCGGGTGAAATAATGCACATCGGGTAGACCGCGCAATAATTCGCTGATACTGCATCCCAGGGAAGCGAGCATCTCCATCAGCTTCACCATGCTCATCATGCCGTCGTAGGCGGGCAGGAAAGCCGGGAAGATGTAGCCGCCGCCTCCCGCCCCGGCGAAGACCACTCCTTCCTTCAAGGACGCGTACATCAGGGCGTGCCTGCTCTCTTTGGTGCGGATGACCTTGACCCCGTGCTCGCCGGCCATCTCCTCTACCCGAGAGGTCGCCGAGACCGGGACGGCGATGGAGGAACCGGGGTTGAGCCGAGTGACCATCTTCACCATCAGCAGGAGGGCCTCGGTGAGTCCGACGCTCCTTCCTCCATCGTCAACCAGGAAGACCCTCTCTCCCGCGCCGTCGAAGACGATGCCGAAGTCGGCGCGGGAACTCCTTACCATCCGGGAGAGCTGTTCCAAGTGGCCGGAGATGGCCTCCAGGCCCAAAAAGGCTTGACTCTCGTCCACCCCGACATTGATGGTGTAGGATTCGCATCCCAGGTTCCCGAGGATGCCCGGGAGCAGGAAGGACGCACCTCCAAAGGCGCTATCCACCACCATCCGGAAGCCGCGGACGCGGATCGCCTCCAGGTCCATCGTTTCCAGGAGGGCATCCACGTAGGTGTCTATGGACCGGTGAGGAAAACTGATGGCCCCGATCTCGTGGGAGAAGGCGCGGCGGAAGTTGGCCTGGGAATAGACCTTTTCCACGTTGCGTTGCAGAGACTCGGGGATATCGGTGCCCTCGGAGCCGAAGAACTGTATCTCCACGCTCTGAGGGTCATGGGGGGAGGTGCGCACGTCGATGCCCCCTGCCGCCCCACGGGCCCTGATATAGAAGCGGTTGACCGGCAGGGGGGCTATCTCCAGGTCGATGACGTTGATGCCGGTGGCGTTCAATCCGGAGATCACCGCCCTCTTGATGGTACGGGCCTGGCGGGAAGCATCGCGGCTGGTAACCACGTAGGACCCGCGGGGAAGCACCGATCCGTAGGCCATGGCGATCCGCAGGGCCTGTTCCGGGGTCACGTCGACATTGGTGATGCCGGTGATGGCCCCGTTCCCGAAGAGCGTGCGCATGCCCTTGGATTCCCAGATTATGCTGGTGTTGACCACAGCCCCCGGCTCAACCGTCTTGAAGGGGTAGATCTTCACATCGTGGTTGATGAGGGCGTTCTCTCCTATCAGGCAGTCGCCCCCAATAACCACTCCCTCCTCCACCCTGACGTTGGATTTGATGTCGCAGTTCTTCCCGATCACACAACCGCGGAGA
>Ga0209227_1000366_pt1 | contig 39365 bp, 39 predicted proteins | sample YNPBryantNP2012_FD_185815 | JGI IMG/M metagenome (GOLD analysis project Ga0209227, IMG submission 185815) | Anoxygenic and chlorotrophic microbial mat microbial communities from Yellowstone National Park, USA - YNP Bryant NP 2012 (SPAdes)... ...
AGGTATACATTGCACGCAGGTAATCAATGTCAGGAACGGCGCGGTTTGGATCGAACACGCCGGTGGACGCTGGCGCCGCAGCCAGCACATACACATTGGGATTGATCGCCTTAATGCGGCGGTAACATTCCGCCAGCAACTCGACGTATCGCCCCGGGTCCTCAGGAGTCACCCGACCGCCATTTTCGACCGCCAGGTTCGGCTCGTTCCAGATTTCAACGGCAGCGATCCGATCACCGTAGCGTTCAAGCATGGCTGCCACAAAATTGCCCATGACAACCGGATCATGCGGTTTGCCGCCATTCCCGGGCGCATAGAACGGCGGCGACTGCACGATGTTGATCAGCAGTTGAATGTCGCTGGCCGCCACGTCGGCAACGATATGGTCGAGTTCATCCCAGTAGTAGACGCCCGGCGCGGCTTCGATGTCCTTCCAGTGCACCTGCTGACGCACCCAATCGAAACCGGCAATGTTCGTCAGCATCAATACCCGGCTGCGATCAGTATAGTACAGGTGCGCCACCACGCCGAATTGCAGCGCAGATGTACGCAGGAAGCGCGCCTGCGGCGCTGCTGTCCCGATTGTATCCGTGGGTATAGGCGACACCTGCGTTGCGTTGTTCGTTGGTCGGATCGTGGTTGTTGGACGCACCTCATCCAACCCCGGTTGGGTCAACGGATTTGTCGTCGATGATCCACAGGCGACAGGCCACGCGAACACCAGCAATAAACAGATCAAACGAGTGTGAATGTCATGCATCGGATATTCCTGTTGCGCGTCGCGCTGCGAATGTAACGCGACGTTCAGAACGTTTCCGCTGTGATGTGAACAAGCCGCTCTGCTGACGGGATGTTTCTTGATGGAGATTGAGAATATATAGCAGTTCTCAGATACATTGACCATTATTCCTATCCGTCGTGTCGCGCAAGGCGCCCGTCGCTGGCGGAGTGTAGACCGAAATTCATTTCGGTCACCGCGTGGAGCGTGCGATTCCGGGAGTGTTCAACCTTGTCCACCAGGTTCGACCTTTGTGAGAACTGCTATCATCCGGTATGCGCCGCGTGCCGTCGGGCTCAAGGCCTCGGCTATGCAAGGCGAAGCCCGCCTGCGCGGGTTAGAGCGGAATAATTACTCAAAGACCATAAGGGAGAAGCCACCCGCTATGATGTCACTCCCCATGCCATAACCAGCGACCGCCTAAAACGCAAGCGCCAAATCGTTCGCTTCCCCCTTCGTTATGGACGGCAAAATGATAAAGGCGGTCATGATGGTCGTAGGGATGCAGCATCGTCTTGTCGTACACCGCTGCACTGAGGAGGTACCGCCCCGCCAGCAACGGCAGCGCCGCCACGTACATATCAACCGTTCCCTCGCCATGCACTGCAGGAATGTCAAGCCCGGCAAACAGGGTATTCGGTCCCGCCAGAAGCGTACCGCTTTCGTGATGGATCGCCAGCCCGAATACCGGTTGCGGCACAGTTTGATGGGCGCGATACCGGATTCGGAACGTCACCGGTGCACCGGTGCGGGCAATCGCGCCCGCACTGCCTTGCGCATCAAGCAGTTCCACACCAATGATTTCGACTTCGCCTGACCCGAAACGGCGTGTCGGGTCAATGCCCGGTGCATCCATCTGTGCCGACGATGCGTGTTCACGCTGGTTTACATCGGCAAGATAGGCGTCGATCACCTCCCCGCTTGCGCCGATCGCACGGACGACGCCCCGATCAAGCCACACTGCGCGGTCACACAGGGTGCGCACCGTGTCGAGTGCGTGCGAAACGAAAATGATCGTTTTCCCGGCGTGACGAAACCTCAGGATGCGATCCATGCATTTACGCTGGAACGCCTCGTCGCCAACCGCCAGCACTTCATCTGTGATCAGGATGTCGGGGTCTACCGCCGTCGCCACGGCAAACGCCAGGCGCGTGTACATACCGGAGGAGTAATGCTTGACCGGCAGATCGAGAAAATCTTCCATCCCGGCGAATGCGACGATCGCATCCAGCCGTGCGGCCATCTCGCGTCGGCTGAGACCCATGAGCGAACCGTAGAGAAACACATTGTCCCGTCCGCTCAATTCGGGGTGGAAACCGCTGCCGAGTTCGAGCAGGGCAGCCACCCGCCCCCGCAATCGCACCCGCCCCGATGTCGGCTCGAGGATGCGTGTCATCAACTTGAGCGCCGTGCTTTTCCCGGCGCCATTGTGCCCGATCAGCCCAAAACTTTCGCCGCGCGCCACCGTAAAACTGACATTGCGCAGCGCCCAGAATTCATCCTGGGGTGTGCGTGGGCGAAAGATTCCGAATAGACGCTCGCGTATGGTGGTGTGGCGCTCATGCTGGAGCAGAAAACGTTTCGAGACGTTGTCGAACTCGATCACCGCGCTCACTGCACTTCCTCCGTCGTTTCCGAGAGCCGCATTCGTTCATCCCCCGCCAGACGGGGCATAGTACCGCCAACATCACCGTGTGTCAACCAGAGTTGACACACCTCCGTGCTTTGTGCTACATTCAGGTCTGTGCCAGGCGCTCAGAGTGGTGCAATGAACCGTAACCGTCAGTCCAACAGGGATTCTTCTGTGCATGCTGATGTTGAAACCCTTTTCTCGAAACATGGGCAGATCGTTGCCGCGCTGGCGCGTTCGATGCTTGAACGCATCCCAGGAGATCGGATTACGCGCGTTCATGAGTATGCTGCGCGCCTGGATGCCAGTGCCGGGACGGTTCAGGCGGGGCTGAACTACCTGACGTCGATCGGTGCGATTCGTCTTGAAGCGCGCGGTCGGCTTGGCACCTATGTCGTGGCTATCGAGTATCCGTTGCTCTGGTCGCTGGCAATGCGTCGTCCCCTGGTCGGTGCACTGCCCCTGATCTACTCGCGCCGCCTGGCAGGGCTGGCAACCGGTCTGCGCACTCAGTTCGACCGCCTGCCAATTGACCTGGAACTGCGCTTCATCCGTGGTTCGGGGCAACGGGTGCAGATGTTGATGTCGCAGCAGTGCGATTGGGCGCTCCTCTCACGCCATGCGGCGCTGCTCAGCCCCGGAGTCGATGTGGTTGCCGAACTGGGCGATGAAACCTATATGGCGCACCACGTTCTGTTGCTGCACAATACTTCAGGGTCTGGCATTCACGACGGGATGCGGATTGGCATCGACCCCTCATCGAGCGATCACGCCTTCATTGTGCGCGCCATCTGTCGCGGGCGGAGTGTCGAATTTGTCGAGATCGACTACGCCAAAGGGCTGCACCTGGTGATGAATGGCGTTATCGATGGGACGGTCTGGAGTCGTGAAGATGTGCCGGATACAGTGTGTGACCTGACGGTCATCCCCCTGAGTATGAACGAGTATCCGGAACTTGCCGCGCTCGGCGTGGCGACGCTGGTTGTCGATACGGGCAATCGCGCTGTGGCTTCGGTGCTTCGCGCAGCGATTAATGCGACTGAACTGCGTGAGATTCAGCAAGAGGTGCTGGAGTGGCGGCGCCCGCCTGCATACTGAACGAGACGATCTCATGACAGACCTGGCGCTTACCGGGGTTGCGGAAGCCTGGGCGGCAGCGCAACGTTCTCGCCGCAAGCCGCTGGCGCCGTCCACCATCGAGACCTACTGTGATGCCTGGCGCTCATTTGCGCTATGGGCGCAGCGCGAAGGACGGCGCACTGTCGCCGATATTCGCGCAACCGATCTGGGCGCCTGGATCGAATCGCTGACCGATCTGGCGGACGGAACAGTGCTGACCTATGGTCACGGGGCGCTGGCGATCTGCAAATTTCTTGCCGATCGCGGTTGCCTGCGCTGTGATCTGGCGCTGGTTCGTCTGCACCTGCGTGATGCTCTTCCCCGCGCCTACGCCAGTCGCGCGCCCGATGTCCCCGATCTGCGCAAACTGGTCTCGTTCTACGACGGTGAATTACCGCCAGCCGAACCAGGGCGCCGTGGTGAGCGCGATCGTCTCAACAGGCTGCGCAATGCTGCGCTTCTGCACACCCTCTTTTCCACTGGAGCGCGCATTTCCGAAGTATTGAGCCTGAATGTGGATGATGTTCTCACTGACGATGGCAGTGTCGCCCCCCGCGCATTCGTGGTCGGAAAAGGAGAACGACGACGCGCCGTTTTTCTGCGTGAGCATGCGCAGCGGGCGATTGCGCGCTACCTGATGGGGCGACGCGCCACCTTTCCCCATGCCGAAGCACTCTTCATTTCACACGGACCGCGTGGCGCTGGCAGACGCCTGGGGCGTATCGCCGCCTGGAGTATTGTGACCGACGCGGCGAGCGCCATTGCCAGTCAGGTCGATCAGGAAGGGCGCCCCCGCGAAGCGCGCGCACTGCGCACCGTCACGCCACATACGTTTCGCCACTTTGTTGCGACCTGGTTGCTCAACGAAGGCGCACAACTCTCCGAAGTCTCAGCAATCCTGGGGCATGCCAACACCCGCATCACCGAGCAGTACTACGCGCGTCATACTGATGAACGATTACAGGAACTGCACGATCAGTTCGCGCCGGATCCGGAATCGTTATAATTTTACCTGCCCTTAATACGATCTTGACACTTTGACGCTACGCTTGTGGAGCGTCTGTGGTATACTCAGGAGAAATCACCCGCTCACCCGAAACCTGAGGAGAGTTTCTCGTATGCGCATTCTCGTCCTTGGCGGCGACGGCTACCTTGGCTGGCCCACCGCATTGCACCTCTCACAGCGTGGCCACGAGGTCGCCGTTCTTGACAACTTCTCGCGGCGTCTCTGGGATCATGAACTCGGCGCCGAAAGCCTGACGCCGATTGAAACGCTCCAGCAACGCATTGCAGTCTGGCGTCAGCTGACGGGCAAAATCATCACACCGTTCATTGGTGATCTGTGTGACTATACCTTCCTGGAGCCGGTTATCCGTGATTTTCAGCCGGAGGCGGTTGTCCATTTCGGTGAGCAGCGGAGCGCTCCCTATTCGATGATCGACCGTCAGCACGCTGTATTCACCCATGTCAATAATGTTGTCGGTACGCTGAACGTGCTCTATGCGATTGCCGATCATGCGCCGGATTGTCATCTGGTCAAACTCGGCACCATGGGCGAATATGGCACCCCGAACATCGATATCGAAGAGGGGTATATCACCATTACGCATAAGGGACGCACCGATACACTCCCGTATCCGAAACAACCTGGCAGCTGGTACCATGCCACAAAAGTGCATGATAGCACTAACATCCTGTTCGCGTGTCGCATCTGGGGGTTGCGCGCGACTGACCTGAATCAGGGGGTGGTCTACGGCGTCGAGACGCCGGAAACAACTCTCGATCCGCGTCTGGCGACGCGCTTCGATTACGATGGGGTTTTCGGTACGGCGCTCAATCGATTCCTGGTGCAGGCAGTCGTCGGGCTGCCGCTGACGGTGTATGGCAAGGGTGGGCAGACGCGCGGCTTCCTCGATATTCGCGATACGCTGGCGTGCGTCGAACTTGCGATCCTCAATCCGGCGGCGCGTGGCGAGTTGCGTGTGTTCAATCAGTTCACCGAACAGTTCAATGTCGCCGGTCTCGCCGAAGCGGTGCGCGAAGCGGCACAGGAGTTCGGTTTCGATGTGACGATCAATCACCTGCCGAACCCGCGCGTCGAGAAGGAAGAGCACTACTACAACGCCGCCAATACGCGCCTGCTGGACCTTGGGCTGAAGCCGCACTATCTGAGCGAGACGCTGCTCGAATCGGTAATGCGCGTGGTGATGCAGCACCGTGATCGGGTGCGTCCAGAGTTGATCATGCCAGCGGTCAACTGGCGCCGCACGCATAATCCTCTTATTCCAACCGAGGAAGTGGTGACCGGTCAGGCGTCGGTTACCGAATCGTAGCGGGTCTTACGGAATTATAGCGGTTCTCAGATACGTTGACCACCGTCCGGGTCTGCCGTGCCGCGCGAGGCGCCCGCGTCCGGCGGAGTGGAGACCGAAATGTATTTCGGTCACCGCGTGGAGCGCGCAATTCCCAGGAGTGTTCAACCTTGTCTGTCAGGTTCAACCTTTGTGAGAATTGCTATAATCCGGTATGCGCCGCGTGCCGTCGGACAGCGCCGCAGCGGGCTGAAGTCCTGGCTGAGGTCGGGCAAGCCCTGCGGGCTGGATCAACCCGGCGCCCCCCGGCATAGGGAAGGGTGACGGACACGCCAGCCCCGCAGCGGCTTCCACGCGCTCAGGGAGGGCTTATGGATATTGAGCATTTATAGCAGTTCTCAGATACATTGACCGTCGTCCGGGTCTGCCGTGCCGCGCGAGACGCCCCGTTTTCGGCAAAGCGTAGACCGAAATTTATTTCGGTCACCGCGTGGGGCGCACAATTCCCAGGAGTGTTCAACCTTGTCTGTCAGGTTCAACCTTTGTGAGAATTGCTATAATCCGCTCTAGCCCGCGCAGGCGGGCTTCGCGCATTATAGCCAGAGGCTCATGCGGCGAGCGAGGTTTCGCTTTTCATCCTTCAACCTCTTCCCGTCACATACCCCCGCACCTCGGAAGCTGGCATGCGCACCTGTTGCATGGTATCGCGGTCGCGCACGGTGACAGTGCCATCTTCGAGCGACTGGAAATCGACCGTCACACAGTACGGCGTACCGATCTCGTCCTGGCGACGGTAGAGTTTGCCGATAGCGCCGGTATCATCGTAGACCGTGCGAAAGAAACTGCCGCTCTGGATCGACGTGCGCAGTTCTCGCGCCATGGCAACCAGACCTTCGTGGTTGCGCTTGAGTGGAAAGACAGCGACGCGGATCGGTGCGAGATGCGGTTTCAGGTGCAACACGGTACGGAAGTATTCATCGATCGGTCCCTGCGCCTGACCACGCAGTTTCTTTCCGATTTCGATCTGATCCGCGCCCGGCATCGCCAGCAACGCCTCGATCTGCGGCATGGCCTCTGGCAGTCCCCTCAGGATTGCCTGTCCGCGTTCAACAAGCGCATCGCGTGTTTCGGATGCCAGTTTTTCGTTTCTGCCGACCGACTTGAGGAATGCTTCGAGTGCGTCGGCAACGGCGTGCACTCGTTCAGATGGAGGCGCTTTGACCATCTGTTCATCGTAGGCTTCTGCAAGCACTGCCAGGAAACAACGCCCCACACCAGCCGACGGTTCGATCACGAAGGGCACGATATGCCGCCTGCTCTCCGGATCGTAGTAGGTCAGCCTGGCGGTGCTATCGCGGTTGGGATTGGCGCGCGCCGTCAGGTTGAGCGTCTCCTGATCGCGGCTGTGTGAACCGAGGTCGTAGTCGGTGCGACTGGCGATCCCTTCGACTTCCTCGTGCCCCAGGGTCGGGTAGTCGTACATCAGGTCGAAGGTGCGTTTGGAATAGTGCGCCAGTTCGTCGGGCGGTACGTCGTAAATCTTGATGCGTGCGCGCGGAATGCCGATGCTCTCCCACCAGGCGAGCCGATCTTCCAGCCAGCGCTGATGCCATTCGTCCTCGGTTCCGGGGATTACGAAGTATTCGATCTCCATCTGCTCGAACTCGCGCACGCGGAAGAGAAAGTTGCGCGGATTGATCTCATTGCGGAACGCTTTGCCAACCTGTGCGATGCCAAACGGCAGTTTACGGCTGCTGGTCGCCAGCACATTCCCAAAGTTGACAAAGATGCCCTGTGCTGTTTCCGGGCGCAGATACGCAAATGAGTCGGCATCCGCCACAGGACCGACGGCAGTCTTGAACATCATATTGAACGGTCGCGGTTCGGTCAGGTTGGTTGAACCGCAGTTCGGGCAACGTCCCCTGATATGATCGGCGCGCCAGCGGCTCTTACAGTCCCTGCAATCGACCAGTGGATCGTTGAATGTTTCCTCGTGACCGGAATAGCGCCAGGTCAGGCGATTCATCAAAATGGCGGCGTCCAGCCCTTCCATATCGTCGCGCTCATAGACATTGGTGCGCCACCAGGAGGAGATGATATTGTTTTTCAACTCAACCCCCAGCGGTCCCCAGTCGAAGACGCCTTGCAGTCCGCCGTAGATTTCGGAGCTGGGAAACACAAAGCCACGCCGTTTGCAGAGCGAGACCAACTGATCCAATGTGGTTGCCGGCATAGAACAACTCCTGTTCAATAAAAAAACCAGGCGATCATCATTCGCCTGGGGACGCATTGCGTTATTCGAGCAACACGCGGTTCCACCCCAGTTACCGTTCAGCACCAACGCCCTGAACGATCACTCGAAGCACATTCAGCTCCCCAGCGCCATTCCCTGCTGCACATACCGCCAGGCTCGCACCATCCCCGGCTCGCTGGATGCAGCGCATACAGGTACTGCTATCAAGAACGTGCGCACAGGTGCGCACGGTTCTCTTCCTGCCCCGAGCGGCACAGCCGCTCGTATCTGACAGGCGTGACTTTCCCGCCTGCGGCGGACATCATCTCCGCCGCAGTGCCGCCATTGCTGGACGGACTCGCCACGGGTAGGGCAGTTTCGGTTGCCAGCCGTTTCAGGTTCAGCGCCGCGTTCAGGTCGCGGTCGTGGCGCGCCCCGCATTGCGCACACGTCCACTCCCGACCCTCGAGGGTCAGCGCATCGTGCTTCGCTCCGCAGACCGAACACAGGCGGCTGCTCGGATACCAGCGGTCGGCAATCACCAGCCTGGTCCCATAGCGCTTCGCTTTGTATTCCATCTGCGAGCGAAACATCCCAAAGCCCACGTCACTGATGGCGCGCGCCAGCCGCCCATTCGCCAGCATCCCCTTCACGTTCAAGTCCTCGATGGCTACCGCTTGGTTTTCGCGGCACAGCCGGGTGGTGAGCTTGTGGGTGAAATCGCGCCGGATGTTGGCCACGCGGGCGTGTGTTCTGGCCAAAGCCATGGACGCCTTTTTGAACCCCTCCGATTTCGGCAGGCGCGTCCCCTTGGGCAGGGCGGACTGGGGGGCGACGCGGGCGGCGACCCTGGCTGCTTCCAGCTTGCGGCTGAGTCGCCGCCCGCGAATCTTCAATCGGCGCAGGGCCGCCTTGAGCGGCTTCGGCGCAGCGATTCGTTCGCCGCTGGACAATGTCGTGGCGGCCGTGACGCCAACATCCACCCCGCACACGCCGTGTCCGCGTCGCCGGCGGTAATACTGCGCATCAATCACCTCGACATGGATCGCCACAAACCAGCGGTCGGCTGTTCTGGAGACCATCGCGCCCAGGACGTTTCCGTCAAAGCGCAGGGCTTCCGTCATGGCGACCGCGCCGACTTTGGGGAGATGAATGGTCGCGCCGTCCAGGCGAAACTTGTCGTTGGCGACGTAGAAGCCGTCTCGGCAACGACCCTTCTTTTTGAATTTCGGTTCATGCGCAGGCTTCCCGGCTTTAAGGTCGGCGAAGAACCGGTTCCATGCGTTCGCCAGATGTGCGAACGGCTGCGCGTGCGCGTCCCTGTGAATCGCTTTGATCCACGGATATTGGGCGTACTTGATGGCGTTGAACTGCTTCTTGAGCGCCATCGCGTTTGGCTTAAGCCCTGCGGCATACTGTCGATTCCACTCGGCCAACGCCCAGTTCCAGACGAACCGCGCCGCGCTACAAGCACGACGAAAGTAGTCGGCTTGCTCAGGCGTTGGGCAAAGAGCGATTTTGTGCGTCAGGTGCATGACGTGCATCCTGTTTCAGGACGTCATTCAACGTTTTTCGATAGGTTCTAACGTCTGGACGAAAAACAATGCACAATGCTCATACGGTTAGGCGCCATGTCTTGTTCTGGAGACAAGCGCTCCTGGTTGAGCGCCAATATTTCACACCCGTGCGTTTTGGCAACATGCCCGAACCATGCAAAGCCAAAGCGGGTTAACCGATCTCGGCGCCCGAACCGCAACGTCCTGACGTCGCGTCGTGCAATCTGATCCATGAACTCAAAAAAATGCCTGCGCTTGAAGGTTAACCCACCGCCTCCTTCCTCAATAAACTCGACGCCTGCCAGGCCCCTGACCACCACAAACTCTTCCAGAACCCGGCGCTCCTCTGGTTCAACGCTGTGCGTTTTTACTTTTCCTCCGGAACGAGCGCCTGCTCGTTGATCACGCCATTGACTTCGGTAGCGCGCGGTTCGGACCGTACTGGTTGCGCCGACGATGTGTGGTTGATATGAGTATAGATCTGCGTCGTCGAAATCGACGTATGTCCCAACAGTTCCTGCACGGCGCGCAGATCGGCGCCAGCGTTGAGCATGTGAACTGCGAACGAATGCCGCAGCATATGCGGCGTCAGATCGCCCAGTCCCATTTCTTCGGCGTACTGTTTGAGGATCAACCAGAACCCCTGCCGTGTCAGGCGCTTGCCGCGATGATTGAGAAACAGCGCATCGGTTGGCGCGTCGCTTCCGTGGGCAAGCTGGCTGCGACTGTTGTCGCAGTACTCTTCGAGCGCCGTCGCCGCAGAGCCATTGATCGGCAGGACGCGCACGCGCCCGTTTTTTCCGGTGCAGCGCACGTTGCCCCGCTCCAGATCGATGTCGGTCATATTCAATGCCACCAGTTCGCTCACCCGCATCCCGGTGGCATACAGCAGTTCGAGCATTGCCTTGTCCCGAATGCGCTCCGGTGTTGGCGAACGCAACGGCAATTCCAGCAATTCATCCACCTGGTGCGGCGTCAGCGCACGTGGCAGGTCGCGATCAACTTTTGGCGAATCGATCCGCTCGGTTGGGTCGTGGGTAACGGCGCCGCTTCCGGTCAGAAACGCGAAAAATGACTTGACCGCCGCCACCCTGCGCGCAATGGTCGAACTGGCGTAGCGGCGCTCGCGGAGATAAAGCATGAATGCCAGAATATCATCGTGCAAAACATCACGCCATTCTCGCCGACTTCGCGCGCTCACAAAGTCGCAGAACTGATCGAGATCGGTGCGATACGCTGCAATGGTGTTGGCGGCAAGGTTGCGATCATCTGCAAGATGCCGCAGAAACGCTTCAACCTGATCATTCATAGTCGCTCCAACGCCTCGACCGGAGTCCGGCATACATGACAGACCATATCTCTCAGCATCTATGCTGGCAGACGCGCATAGTGTACAACAGTGCAGTGCGATACCCGATGTCGGCGCATGGTACCGCAACGCTTCCGGTGTGTCAACCGACTGCGACTGCCTCGATATGCCAGGCAAAGAAACGCTCGAGATGGTCGCGCGCTTCGGCGATGCTGGACGAGTGGTGCACCGCGCTGCGCAGTGCGGCGGCGCCAGGCAGTTCAATGCCAAACTGTCCAATCAACTGTTTCAACTTGTTCAGCGCCAGGCGTTCGGGCATTTCGTCGCAACACATCTCCAGATAGCGCGTCAGAAAATCGTATTTGTCGGCGGGTGTGACCGTCATCGGCGGCGCTCCTGTGCGCAATTGAGCGATCTGGCGGAAAATCCACGGGTTGTGCATGGCGCCGCGCCCGATCATAACACCGTCGGCGCCGCTTTCACGCAGACGGCGAAGTGCATCGGCGGCATCATAGACATCGCCCGATCCGATGACGGGGATACTCACGGCGCGCTTGACTTCGGCAACCCGCTTCCAGTCGGCAACACCGCTGTATCCCTGGATGCGTGTGCGTGGATGGAGCGCCAGCGCTGCCACGCCAGCCTGCTCGGCCATTTTTGCCGTATCCAGGTAGTTCAGGCTCTCTTCGTCCCAACCCGCGCGAAATTTGAGGGTCACCGGGATCTGCACCGCAGCACAGACCGCCTTCAACAGTTGTTCCATTTTCGGCAGATCACGCAGTAACGCCGAGCCGTGCCCGCCCCCGGTCACTTTTGGCGATGGGCATCCACAGTTGATGTCGAGAATATCGGCGCCGAGTTCTTCGACGACGCGCGCAGCCGCCGCAACCAGGTCTGGATCATTGCCGCTCAGTTGCATGGCGATTGGGCGTTCTTCGGGCAGATAGTCGAGCTGGCGATGGCGGCTGCGCGCGCGTGGGCTGACTGCCGAGGCGCTGGTCATTTCGCTGCACACCAACCCGCACCCGCCCAGGCTGAGGATCATGCGGCGGAAGATACTATCGGTGACGCCAACCATCGGCGCCAGCACAATGTTCGGCTCGATGGTGATATGCCTGATCTGGTACTTCGTCGGAAGGCCGTCGTTCATAAACTGCAACGAACCATCTTGCTCTCGTGGAATAATGCTCATATGAATTATACCAGAGTCTATGGCGCTCCAACGTTCCACGTTCCACGTTCCACGTTCAACGCTCAACGTTCAATGCTCAACGCTCAACGCCCAACGCCCCAACGTTCCACGCTCAACGTTCCACGTTCCACGTTCAACGCTCAACGTTCAATGCTCAACGCTCAACGCCCAACGCCCCAACGTTCCAACGCTCAACGTTCAACGTTCAACGTTCCAACGTTCAACGTTCAACCTTCCAACGTTCAACGTTCACCCGCATCCGCCATCGCAACGCCATCCCCAGCGTCAGTGTCTCCAGCGCCGACGTAAGCGCAAAAGCAGCCGGAATCGCCACAACGCCCCACGGTTCGAGCCATACCCGGATCAGCGCTATCCGCCCCATCAGTTGCGCGCAGTTGGTCACCAGCGGCGTCTGCGTATCGTGCAGGGCGATCAACCCGCGTGTCAGCACTTCGGTTGCAACATACGCCGGCAAACCTGCGATATAGACAATCAGCAGCAACGCCGTCAGATCGCCCGCAGCGGCATCGAAACGACCACGTTCGAACAGCAGGCGAATGAGCCAGCGACCGCTCAGTGCCAGCATCAGCGCCGCTCCGGTTGCCAGAATGATACTGATTGCCAGTGCGGCGCCAATGGTTTTCCGCATACGCGCCCAGTCGCCGCGTGCCGCGCTGGCAGCGATGCGTGGAAATGCTGCCTGCGCCAGAGCGACTCCGATCAATCGTAGCGGCACACCCATCAGCAAGCCAGCGTTGAAGAGTGTTGGCAGCGCCCCCGGTTCACGTGCCAGCGAGGCGAACGCAGTATCGACGATTCCGCCAGCATAATTCACCCCGGATGACAATCCATTCGGCGTCAGCAGGCGAAGCATCCGTCGCAATTGCGCATCGCGCAAATTCCACGCCGGGCGCAGACGAAACCGGTTAGCGCGCAGTCCGACCCAGAGGATGACCAGTTGCAACAGCGCATCGCCAACCACGCCGCAGGTCGGACCATAGATGCCGACGCCGGGAATGAAACGCGCCGCCAGAATGCCGCCAATCATGGTGATGTTGTGGGTCACAATTGAGATCGCAGTGAGCAGAAACTGGTTACGCGCGTTCAATACTGCTATCGCCACACTGGAGATGACAACCAGGATCAGTTGCGCCAGCATGATACGCGTTAGCGCCACGGTCAATGCAGCCGTGGCGCTCTCGAACCCCGGAGCAATGACGAAGCGTACCAGGAACGGGGCGTATACGATGCAGATCAGCACAATCAGCGTTATGGCAGCGGTCAGGGTTGTTGCTGCCAGGTTCACCAGACGTCGCTCGGCTGTGTCGCCTTCTTCGTAGCGTGCGCCGAGCAGCACCGGTATCATCGCGTTGGAAAGCGCCCCGCCGCTGATCAGGCTGGCAATGGTGTCGGGCAGGCGGAAGGCGGCGTAGTAGGCGCTCGCTTCCATTCCTGTGCCGAATTCGGCGTTGAACAGCGCCTGACGGATAATCCCCAATCCTGCTGATAGAACATATGCGGATATGAAAAGGATCGTCCCTTCAGCGATGCTGAATTCGCGCCGGATCATCGATCCACAGCCGCCCGCAATGCTCGAATGTTGCCCCATGGCGCAGTTGTTGGCATCACACAACCGGTTGAGAGACACACGCGCCGCCCGCCCAGCGCCTCGATAGCCTGTCGCGCCAGTGCCTGAATCGTGGTCGGCGCACCCTCGACAATGTCGCGCTGACTCAACCCGCCGACGACCATGCCTGGAAAACGACGCGCCCCTTCTGCGAGGTCTGGTCCGGTTTCCCGGTCGTGCCAGTTGAGCGCCTGAGCCGGGTATTCTGCTGCAATGTCGAAGTAGGAATGCAGCCCATGCAGGTGGAGCAGAATGAAGGTTGTCTCGCCCTGTACGGCGTGGACCGCTTCGAGGATGCGGAGATCGAGCGGGCTGCAGACGTCGCGGTACTCGGCTTCGCTGATGACATCTGCCGTGCAGCGTTGCATTGCGTAAAAAATGCCATCGGCGCCAGCTGCCAGTACTGCTTTAACGAAGCGAATGGTGGTTTCGGTGATCGCCTCGAGTGCGTGAAACAGATCGGATCGGTGTCGCCGGAGATGGACGATCTCCATCCCGCCGCCGATCAGGTTCTTCGCCTGGCTGATCGGACTGAAGATCGTTGCCAGCAGCGGAACGTCCGGATCGATCAGTTCACGCGCACGACGGATCGCAGTCAGCTGCATGCCAAGCGCCCCTGCGTATGGATCGAGCGGCTCGATCCGACGCCAGTCGGCGGGAACGCTGACCGGACGTGCAATGTAGTCGCTGGTGCCTTCGGGGCGCCCACGGTACACCGCACGACATCCCCAGTCTTCCACGCAGAAACTGCTGGACGGCGTGAACTTCACAAAATCCCAGTCGTAGTGCGCCTGAAACGCTGCAACCGACTGCGCCAGTTGTTCAGGATCCTGGTCATCGACCGGGAAGTGACGCCACAATGCAACCGGCGGGCGATCAACCGGCTCACCACGAAGAGCGGCGGCAAGCCGCTCACGGCGCGTCATCGACACGGTGCACCTCTTTCGATAGCCTGGAACGTCTGGAACGAAGCGTGCGGCGCAACCGTTCCCAGGGGCGGCGCGCCTGCACGACATGATTTTCAGTACATATGTGTGGGCTATACTGCGCAGTGATAAACACGTCTGTCAGATCGTCAATGTCCGATGCGGCTTCGGGCAGTGCGCGTCCCAGGCGTGCGGCGTACTCATACGGCGTCTGGGAAGGATGGCGCTCGACGCCACACTGCGCGGCGCGGCGTAATGTTGCCAGGTAGAAGTAGCGCACACGTTCACGCGGCGGCAGGCGTCGCAGATTGATCGTCCTGCGATGCCTGGTCGAAGTTCCCGACGGACGGCGCAACGCTTCGTCCGCCGCCCGGATCGCCAGCGTTGCCCATGACGCTCCCTGCTGCCAGATCGAGCGCAACCAGGCGATCAGCGTCTGGATCAGCGCTGTGATGCCGAATCGTTGCAGCAGTGGCGTATGACGTTGCGCGACAATCGCAAGTGCGTACCCGACGAGCAGCAACATGCATACCCAGAAAACCAGCGCCGCGAGCAGGTTGGGATCTCGTTCGACCGACGGCAGTGATACGGGTGGCGGCGGCGGCAATCCCGATGCTGCAGGCGCGCCATCTGGCGCAAAGAGCGCAAGGATCCATGCAGGCAACGACAGGATCAGCGCCAGAAACCAGGTCAGCACATACCCGATCATTGCCAGCGCATATCCGAGCACGCCGAGGAACGCGCGCAGCGTATCGAGCAGACCGAGCGCATAGGAACGCGGCAGCAAAGCTGCGCCTGCGACTATCAGAAGGATCAGCGCCCAACTGCTTCGCACCCATCGCTGTTCGACGAGCGGCGCAACGTGCGCGCCTTCCTGCGTCCACTTCGCCTGGAGCACTACCAGCCGTGCGCGACTGTACAGCACAAATCCGCTCACCACGTATGTCAGCGACGCTGCAATGCTGAGCGGCGCCAGTGGACGGGGCGGTCCGCCGATTGTGGTCGTATTCACCGCTTCACCCGCGAGTGCGATCAGCAACAGTGCGCCGCCGATTACAAAACGCGCACCGATCCGTTCGAGCGCCAGCGAGCGATCCACTGCAACCAGCGCTGCGAGGCGGCGATTATCATCATCCGATGGGTGAGCCGGCAGCAGTAGCGCCAGTGTGTTCAGATCGCGGATCGAAAGATGCGCCAGCGCGCCAACAACCACACCAGCGACCATAAACGCGCCAAAAGCAGCATCGAACACAGAGAGTGGGTCGTACAGCCAGCGTTGCAGATCATCAGCGAGCGACACGTCTGCAATGCTGAGTGATGCGATCAGGCGCATGACAACCGCCATAATGAAGAGTTCCGGCACGAGATAGCGTGCCAGTTCGATGGTCGTCAATCGTGTGGATCGCGCGACATAATGAACAGTGCCGGCTTCCAGCCCAATCAGAAAGCAGACAATCACCAGATAGATCGGTTGCCATCCGGGAAAGAGTCGCTGGAGCGCACCCGACACCGCTGCTGTGAGCGACGCAAGCATGAACGCGACCAGAAACACCACCCGCAGATTGAACGTCACGCCAGGAGGCACGCTGTCACCCTGCCAGACTGAGTCAAGCCATACTTCCGTATGCTGCGCTGCTGCTTCTATGGTACCACAGGAACGCCGGTCGAGCGTCGAAATTGTTGACACCTGTGCAGTTGAGGTCTACAATACCCGCTATTCTGTAGGGGAGCGGACGTATGGGACTCTATCCGCCTGATGATCCATTTCTCATCAACACGTCTCTTTTCGGCATTCCGCTTGTCGTGCGCTGGTATGGCGTCATCATCGTCAGTGGTGCGATGCTGGCAGGTTGGATCGCTGCCGGACGCGTCCGCCGGCGCGGGTATGATCCGGAGCATATCTGGAACCTGCTGCTGGTTGGAATGATCTCTGGCATTATCGGCGCGCGCGCCTATTATGTGCTGTTTGAGTGGCCTCGCTTCGCCGGTGCATCGTGGCTGGAGATTGTCAACCCGGCGACGGGCGGGTTGGCGATCCACGGAGCGCTGATCGGCGCTGTCGTCGCAGCGGCGCTCTATACACGCTGGCATCGCCTGCCGTTGCGCATCTTTCTCGATATTGCCATGCCACCCTTCCTGCTGGCGCAGGCGATCGGGCGTTGGGGCAACTTTATGAACCAGGAGGCGTATGGCAGCCCGACACACCTGGGTTTTGGCGTCCTGATCGACGAGCAGCATCGCATCGGTCCGTACCGCGATATGCAGCAGTTTCCGCCCGATACCCTGTTTCATCCGACATTTCTCTACGAATCGGTCTGGGATCTCATCGGTTTCGGGGTGTTGATCTGGCTGGAGCGACGCCTGCGCGACTGGCTGCGTCCGCTCGATATTGCGTTGTTCTATGCGATCTGGTACGGACTGGGGCGCTTCTGGATCGAAGGATTCCGCACCGACAGTCTGTGTTTGAGCGGTATCGGCGGATCATGTGAAGGGTCGTTGCGTGTGGCGCAACTGGTCAGTCTGCTGATGGTCATTGGCGGTGTGATTGGTCTGGCAATCAATCACCATTACGCTGCCACGCACGGAACGCAACCAAAGAGCGCTGAACGTTAGGTATCACATCCTGTGGTGAATGTGGAGGGAAGAGGCGCCTGCTGCGCCTCTTTCTCCGTCTCGTTGTCTGCCGGTGCTGCGCCACAGACGGTGCAGCGAGCATATGTTCCACCTGCAAGGTGCAACCCTTCCACCTTCAACCTTTTACACTCGCTCCTCGACTCGTCCAACCACAAACTTCAGATACCTTCCTTCGGGAAAGTGCGCTGGCGCTGGATGATCGAGCGGTTGACCAGCCTCGTGGATGATCTGCAACCGTCGGTCAGCGATAGCGCCAGCTGCTGCCAGCGCTTCGCGGAACGCCTCCGGTCCTACCTGGGTGGTGCAACTGGCGGTTGCCAGCAGACCGCCGGGAACGACGCAGCGCATACCAAGCGCGTTGAGCCGCGCATATGCTCGCTGGGCTGCAAAGCGACTCTCCTTGCGCCGGGCAAAACTGGGCGGATCGAGGATCACCAGATCAAAGCGTTTCCCAGAGGCGGCATACTGCTCCAGCAACTCGAAACAGTCGGCGGTTTCAAAGTGATGTCGTCCATCGTCGAGATTGTTGAGCACGAGGTTATGGCGGGTTGCTGCCGCCAGTCCCTTGCCACTATCGACGCTGACGACCCGGCGGGCGCCGCCGCGGAGCGCATAGAGTGAAAATCCGCCGGTATAGGCAAAGCAGTTCAGCACGGTGCGTCCCACCGCAAGACCTTCGACGAACCGCCGGTTTTCACGCTGGTCGAGGAACAGACCGGTTTTTTGAGCGGCATAGAGGGCGACAGCAAAGCGCATGCCGTGCTCGGTGATCACAACCTCGCGCGGCGGCGCTTCACCGTGCAGAGTTCGCAGACGCTCGCCGCTCTCTCCGTCAGGCGCTGCATCACGATGATCCTCATACGCTGCCGGGCGCGTTGCCGCCGATCCGCGCAGCGCCACGCCGCGAAGGGTCGGGTCTACTCTGGCGAGCATTGTTGCCACCTCGTCAACCAGCGTGTGGGCGCCGACAGAGTACGCCTGGATCACAGCAAAATCACCATAGCGGTCGATTGTTATGCCAGGGAGTCCATCACCTTCGCCAAAAACCCAGCGATACGCAGTGATGCCCGCAGACCGCAATGGGGCGCGAAGTTCCCAGGCCCTCATCAGTTGATCGTGCAGCCAGATGGTATCAGGCGGGCGGCGCGTCGAGAAAATACGTAACGCAATCGGACCATCCGCATCCCACAACGCATATCCCCGCCACGCGCCGCAACGAACCGCCACCCACGCGCCGGATGGCAGGCGCACGTTGGGCGGCACATGGTCGCGGTAGACCCAGGGATGCCCCTGAGCCAGGCGCTCGCGCAGGAACGCCGGCAGCACGATTTCTGGAAGATGCACCATGGTTTGTACTATTGGATATTAAGATCCTGACAGATCGAACGTCTGCGTGCAAACCGGATCGCCTGGTACTATCACGCGCAGTGTAGCATGATCCTGAGATTACTGTACACATCGGTTTCTATCATAACCAGGCGTGTCTCATTGTCAGGACGTATCTCTTGCGGTGCTTGAGCGATTATTACAGAGAGAGGGGGGTGAAACCTGCCTTCATTTGTCGCGTATGTTCAGGCATAAGCGTGTGATATGATCGTGTCAGGTTACTGTATGAAAAGGGAGAGACGTCGCAATGTCGTCGATACTTCCGGGAGTCTTGTGTCTGATCGTTGTTCTTGCCGTGATCGGTGCAGTCGGGTTCGTCGTGGCGCTGAAAATGGGGGTCATTGTGCATCAAGCGACGAAGCCCACACATCTGGATACCGGCAACTACACCCTTGACCAGGGGCGTGAAGTGCGACCTGAGGAAGAAAAGCGCGCACGTCTGCCGTACGACGGCGCGTAGCAGCGATGCCGATGAGTAACGCTCTGAAAATGGCGCTCGTGGTGGGGGTTGCCATCGCTGTCGAAACGTTCGTGCTTCGGCAGTTGTTCCTTGGCTTCCCCATAGGCGTCTTCGTTGGTGCGTTCCTGATCGCCAGCGTCCTCCTGGTTTTCCTTCAGCATCTGCTTATGAAGCGCTGGTTGACGCGCTCTGATCCTCTACGCCGTCGGCGGCCGCAATCCGAACCCGTGTCAAGCATCGATCCCGGTCTCAATCCCCTGTCCGCACCGATATTCCACAGCATTGAGGCGCCGGAACGAAATGGTGCGCTTCCTGAACAGGAACAAAATGGTGTGCTTCCTGAACAGGAACAACGCGCTGCGTTGTCTGATGAAGATGGTATAATACAATAAGAAGCATCATAACTGGCAGGGAATAAACCGTTGAGTGCAGCCGAATTACTCCAGCAGATTGCCGACGACGTTCGCACGTGCACCGCGTGCCGATTGCATCAGTCGGCAATGAGGGCCGTTCCGGGCGAAGGTCCGCCGGATGCGAAAGTGATGTTCATTGGCGAGGCGCCTGGTTTCAATGAAGATCGCCAGGGTCGCCCATTTGTAGGAGCTGCCGGGCAATTCCTCGAAGAGTTGCTCGCGCTTGCCGGGTTGCGCCGGAGTGATGTATTCATTGCCAACGTCATCAAACACCGCCCGCCGGACAATCGCGATCCCGAGCCGGACGAAATTGCTGCGTGCAGTCAGTTTCTCGAACGGCAGATCGCCGCGCTGAATCCGCTGGTGATTGTGACGCTTGGGCGCTTCTCGATGGCGCGCTGGTTTCCAGGAGAGAAAATCTCCCGCATCCACGGTCAACCTCGCTGGATCGACGGACGTTTGATCGTTCCGATGATGCATCCGGCTGCGGCGCTCCATCAACCGCAGTATCGCGCTCTGATCGAAGCGGATTTTCGCAGGTTGCCGGAGTTCATTGCGCAGGCGGAAGCGCGGTCGGTGCACAGCGCTGCTCCCGTTGCGCCTGAAAAGCCCAATGATCCGGACGTGCAGCAACTGTCGCTGTTCTGAGCATCTATGAAGACGTATCGGCTTTCTCCGTCAGGACGACGCAGCACAATCGTTTTGCTGATCGGCGCACTGCTTATCTGGGCGTTTGCACTGTGGACGCTGCGGATCACACTCGCTACCAGTAGTGACCCGTCCGCCGGGTTGTTCCAGGCATTTCAGGAAAACCTCGATCGCGGACTTTCCGTCGGTCAGGTTATTCCTGCGTTGCTGATGGTGGTGTTGCTGATTGCGACACCACTGGTTCTCTGGGGTATTCTCGAAGAATGGGGCGCGCAGTATACGCCAACCGACGCCGGTTTGCGGTTTACATCGCTCGGTATCGCGCTGAACTGTCCCTGGGATCGTATCACCGGCATTCGTCGCCTCGAAGATGATGCTGACGATCCGCTCGATGCCATCATGGTGAGCGACGATCTGTCGTCTCAGATCAAGAATCCGCTGGTGCGCTGGCTCCACCGTCAGGCATGCGGCGACCGACGCCTGCTGATCTATCCGGGTCTTGAAGACCGCGACGATCTGCTTCAGGAGATCCGTGCGCGCTCCGGTCTGACCGATGTGCAGTCGGCATTATCACAAGCATAACAGGCTATGGCGCAGCCTGTAATGATATCTGGAATAAAAACAGAGCCGCTCCAGCAGCGGCCGGAAAGGAAAGGAGCGTAGCAGAGACCGCAACGATGGTCGCTGCTCACAGGCGCTTATGGCAAAAAACAGATTACGTGCAATTCCGCTTGGCGGCGCTGGTGAAGTGGGCCGCAACATGTGGGTGTTGGAACAAAATGACGAGATTCTTGTCCTCGATTGTGGGGTAATGTTCCCGGAAGCCGATATGCTCGGCGTCGATCTGGTGCTCCCCGACATCACCTATCTCCGCGACCAGAAGGACAAAATCAAGGCGATTGTGCTGACGCATGGGCACGAAGACCATATCGGCGCAGTGCCATACCTTGTGCCGGAACTCGATTTCCCGCCGATCTACGGCACGCCGCTGACGCTCGGCATGCTGTCGGGGAAACTCAAAGAGCATCGCCTGCTTGATCGCGCCAGGTTGGTGAAGATGCAGGCGGGCGAATCGTTCACCGTCGGCTCCTTTACGATCGAACCGTTCAGCGTGGCGCATTCGATCCCCGATACGGTCGGTCTGGCGATCGATACGCCGGTCGGTCTGGCGATCTATCTGACCGACTGGAAGTTCGATCACACGCCGGTGGATGGGCGCCCCACCGATCTGGTCAAACTATCGGAACTGGGCAGGCGCTCGCCACTGCTGCTGATCACCGACTGCGTGCGGGTCGAGTCGAAAGGGTATACGCCGAGCGAGCAGGTGGTCGGCGAGGCGTTCGACTCGATCTTCGCAACTGCGCCCGGTCGCATTATTGTCGCAACCTTTGCGTCGAACATATCGCGTGTGCAGCAGGTGATCGACTCGGCGGAGGCGTATGGGCGCAAGGTGGTTGTTGCGGGGCGCAGCATGGAGAATACGACGCGCATCGCGCTCGAACTCGGATATCTGCGCGCGCAGCAGGGCACATTGATCCGCCCGCAGGAAGCGGCGGGCCTCGCCGATGATCAGGTGGCGGTTATCTGCACCGGCAGTCAGGGTGAACCGATGTCGGCGCTGGCGCGTATGGCCAACCGCGACTATCCCCACGTCAAGATCAAGGAAGGGGATACCGTTGTTGTCTCGGCAACCCCTATTCCAGGCAACGAGGTGTCGGTCAATCGGGTGATCAACAACCTGTTCCGTCTTGGCGCTGAAGTGATCTATGGCGGCAGCCCTTCGAGCCTGGCAGTGCACGTTTCCGGTCACGCCGCTCAAGAGGAGCTCAAAATGGCGCTCGCCATCCTGCGCCCGGAATTCGTGGTGCCGTTCCACGGCGACTACCGTCATATGATGCTCTACCGCAAACTTGCGCTTGGTATGGGCGGGTTGTTCTCTGAGTCGAATGTGATCATCCCCGAAAATGGCGCTGTGATGGAGTTCAGTCGCAACTATGTGAAAGTGACCGGCAAAGTTCCGGTCGGGTATGTCTATGTGGACGGCACGACTGTCGGTGATGTGGGGCAGGTGGTTGTGCGTGACCGTCAGTTGCTGGCGCGTGATGGCATTCTGATGGTGGTCGTCAGCATCGACCGGACCACCGGGGAACTGGTTGCAGGACCGGATGTGGTTTCGCGCGGTTTTGTCTACATGCGTCAGTCGGACGACCTGATCGAGTCGACGAAGAACATCGTGCGCGATGCGCTCTCGAAGCGGAACGGCAGCGGCAAGATGGAGATCGACAGCGCGTTCGTCAACCGCAAGATCAAGGATGTCGTGAGTGACTATCTCTATGGGCAAACACGCCGCCGTCCGATGGTTTTGCCGGTGGTTATGGAGGTGTAAGTCCGGCGTGCGGAGATGCCCATCGTTGTGTTCTGATGCAGTTTGTAGACAGTACACGTGAGCGAGGAGGAAGGTGTAGCGCGCGGGTATGGCAGCCGCTCGCCTCCCTTTAAGACAGGGGATACAAGCAACGAAGCGTCTGATGGTCTTTGAGGAAATAATCCGCCATAGCCCGCGCAGGCGGGCTTCGCCCTGGATAGCCGAGGGCTTCAGCCCGACAGCTCGTGTGGGATAGCGGATTTATAGCAGTTCTCACAAAGGTTGAACCGAATTGGACGAGGGTGAACACTGCCGGAATCGCGCCTGCCACGCGGTGACCGAAATGAATTTCGGTCTACATTTCACCAGCAGCGAGGGTCTCGCGCGACACGGCGGATAGGAACAACGGTCAACGTATCTGAGAAATGCTATAATTCTCAATCTCCATCAGCCCGACGGCACGAGGCGTATACCGGATTATAGCAGTTCTCGCAGAGGTTGAACCTGATGAACGAGGGTGAACACTGCCGGAATCGCGCCTGCCACGCGGTGACCGAAATGAATTTCGGTCTACATTTCACCAGCAGCGAGGGTCTCGCGCGACACGGCGGATGAGGAATAATGGTCAATGTATCTGAGAACTGCTATAAATGCTCAATCTCCATTAGACGGTCAACCATCTCACTGCATCCTGGGGCGCGCACCATTCCGCACCGGTTCTGGCGCCTCCGCCTCTTCACGCAACCGCGCAAACAGGCGTTCACGCAGATGACGCAACTTTTCCTGATACGCTGGCGTGCGGATCGGATCGGTCCACATAATCAGCGCGTCCTCGCCATTATCGGTGTAGTAGCGCGGTCGCGTGCCTGCGGGGCGAAAACCATACTTCAGATACAATTGCTGGGCGACGACATTGCTGACGCGCACCTCCAGCGTCAGCACATCGGCGTGCAGGTCGAGCGCCTGGTCGATCAGACCGTTGAGCAGCAACTCGCCGATACCGCGCCCGCGATACTCCGGCGCCACGGCAATCGTGGTGATGTGCCCCTCGTCGACGCTCAACCAGACCCCGCCATACCCGACGATCGGAACGTCGCGCGATGATGGTTGCTGCCCGAAGAATGCAGGGAGGAGGCTTGCAAGCAAGCCGCGTCGGGAGGGTTGACGTTCGGCGCGCGGCGGCGGCGGATTCGGCGAGGCGCGCGCGACGATATAGCGACTCGTCGAAGGCGAGCGCAATTCGTGGCGATAGGTGTTGGCAGACCAGAGCATGCTGAAACTGGCGCGCTCAATCGCCTGCACCTGCTCGATATCATCTTCGGTCATGCGCTCGATGAAATAGTACACAGTGGTCTCGTACCGGTTATCGTTTCGGGTCGAGGGGACGCGCGCTGCCCGGATTGTTTGGGTCGAGCAGCAGTTGAGCGGGGTACGCGCCGTCTTTGCCAAAATTCCCGCCTCCCTGGAACAGTCCGGTCACTTCAACGCGCCCCCAGACGAAACTGTTATTCGGGCCAAGGTTCAGTTCACCGGAAACGCTGGGCGGAAACCCTTCCATCCAGATCATCTTGCCGATCGGTTGCGGGCTGCTCCCGTCCTCTTCGGTCGAAACTCCTTCAGCCAGCACATAGATCAGCGAGTTCCAGAAATAATACCCCTGCGTTGTCACCGTTTGACCATTGTATCGCGCCGGGTCGGCGACCAGGTCGAACAGGGAGACTTTCCCCTCGCCAGGTGGACGGTTATCGATGCGATACTCCTGACGTCGCACGCGCTCAATCGGCTCAGCCGAAGCGACGACGATTCGATGTCTGTACGCATTCTCCGCGCCAAACGGACCGCCAGTCTCAAACCGGCCCTTCACCCGTACAAAACCATAGACGGCATCGCCGGGTCGGTGCAATTCAGCAGTTGCCTCTTGCGGGAACCCTTCGAGCCAGATCGGTTCTCCGAGAGGTTGAGCGTCGAGACCGTTATCGAGCGTACTGACCCCAAGCGCCAGGACCTCGCGCCCATAACGGTTCAGATACGCACCCGATACGGTGATGTCTTTACCGTTGAATTCCTGTGGACGATCAAGCAGATCGGGAACGTAGAGCGATGATGGACTACCCGGTAACGATAATGGGCTGCCGCCCGTGCACGCAACCAGGATTGCACTGGCGACAAGCGCTATGACCATTCCTGGGATACGCCGGATATGGTGGTACATATGCTATGGATGCACTTTCAGGTATTCTCAAAAGGGGACTGTCTCTGGCAGGCATTATAGAATCCAGGAAAGAAGTTGTCAAAACTGGTGTAATCCATATGTCATCCTGCTGGCGCTGCAGGCGTTGATTCTGGTAATTGAGCGCTCGTATAATAATGCCAGGAATGAGTAGGGGGTCTAATGCTATGTCTGTCCTCTTTGTTGCGCTGGGAATTATGGTATTGGCGCTGCTTGCGCTGTTGCTCTGGTTCGTGCCGCACCTGTTGCACCAGCAATCGGCGCGGGTCGCCGGTGAGACTGCCCAACTGCGTGAAATGCTGCTCGATCTGCTCAACGAACAGGAAGCAGTTGCGATGCGGCAGGCGCAGCTTGGTGCGTCGCTATCGACGCTGCAAGGGCGGCTCGAAGCGCTGGCGCAGAACGGCGGCGGCGCCCGAACCTCTCCCGAACTGGTTGCAACAATCGATCAACTGGAAGCGCGTCTGAGCGATCTCCAGAGCCAGATCCAGTCGTGGCTCGATGGTCGCCAGCACGGTCTGCAAATGCGTGACCGCCAGGACAATGAAGCCTGGGCGAATCTGATGGGATTGCTGGCAGCGATCCAGGAGCGTCTGGGGGCATTGTCGCGTGACCGCGCGAATGCGATGGCGGCGCTGCAAGCCAGCCAGTTGCTCGATGATCTTGAGCGTGAGATGCAGCAACTGCGCGCCATTTCGGAAGACATCGCCACGCTGCAGAACAGGTTGCGACGATCGCTCAGTGAGCGTGAACAGCATCTGACCCTGGCACGTACCCGTCTGACGAACAATATCACCATCCGCGGCGCCTGATGGTGTGTTCTTCTCGATACAGTACTATATTCCTGATGATTTGCAGTTCAGAGAGTGGTACGATAAGCATATGGGAATCATAGTCGTTGATAACCAGATCGTTCACTATGAAGTGCTGGGTCGCGGTCGCCCCGTGCTCTTTCTGCATGGCTGGATGGGCAGCTGGCGCTACTGGTTTCCCACCATGGAGTATGTGAAACGGTACTACCGCACCTACTCGTTCGATTTCTGGGGCTTCGGCGAGTCGCGCCGCAAGAGCACGACCGAGAGTATTCAGAACTACAGCAACCAGGTTATTCGTTTCCTTGATGCCCTCGGCATTGATCGCGTGCTGCTGGTCGGTCACTCGATGGGCGGTATGGTAGCGCTCAAAACGGCGATTGATCATCCTACGCGCATCGCACGCGTGGTGACGGTGGGCGCTCCAATTGTCGGCTCATCGCTTTCGTGGTTGCTCAAACTCACCTACCACCGACCGCTTGCCGATACATTAGCGGGTGCTCCCTGGTTGCGTCGTTTTCTGTTTCGCCACTTCCTGGGCGAAACGAACGATCCGGCAGTGCACGAAATCCTCGACGACAGCCTGAAGTCTTCTGCCAGCACGTTGCAGCGTTCAATCGCCTCGATGCTGTACACCGACCTGCGCCCGGAACTGCCGAAACTCGCTGTTCCTGCGCTGATCGTCCATGGCGGGCGGGACGAGATCGTGAACCCCAATCAGGCGGATCTGTTCCACCATGTGCCGCTGGCTCAGGTCGTTGTGATGCCGAAAAGTCGCCACTTTCCTTTCCTCGATGAGGCTGAGCAGTTCAACACGCTGTTGCTTGGTTTTCTCGGAAACGATCACTCCTCCTTTCGCACCGGCATCGCGCCGCAAACGGTAGTACGCTCTTCACTGATGCCCTGAACGCTATGGATTGCGTTGATCATCCGAACCGGCGCCGCTCCGCTCTGCTGGAAGCGGCGTCGCGAGTCTTCTGAAGTGCGCGTCATTGTGGTTCTGTGTTCTGTGGTATAATCGAACCGCATGGTTTCCGCCATCATAAGAACAATCCTATGCCGCTCTACGAGTATCAATGCAATGCCTGCTCGCGTGTGTTCGATCTGCTGCGTCCCTATCACCGTGCAGATGAAACCCTGGATTGCCCGATCTGCGGCAGTGATCGCGTGCGGCGCAAAATGTCGGTGATCGCGCTCAGGATGGAGGAGCGGGCGAATCGCGCCGAAAGCCAGACAACGGGCGCCTGCTGCGGCGGGCGCTGCGGTTGCGCGTCGCACGGCGGCCAGGGATAATGCTGGAGCATTCACAACAGGACGATATATGAAAGTTATTATTCCTACTGCCGGGCTTGGGACGCGCCTGCGTCCACATACCTACAGTAAGCCCAAACCGCTGGTGTCGGTCGCAGGCAAGCCGGTTCTCGGTCATATTCTCGATACGCTGACGCGGTTTCCGATCGATGAGATGATCTTTATCACCGGCTATCTGGGCAATCAAATCGCCGACTATGTCACCTCGAACTACAAAATTCCGGCGCGTTTTATCGAGCAGACCGAACTGAAAGGTCAGGCGCACGCCGTCTATCTGGCGCGTGAGGTTGTCAGCGGCCCGACGATCATCCTGTTCGTGGATACGATCTTTGAAGCAGACCTCAGTCGCCTGACGGAACAGGATATTGATGGCGCCATCTTCTGCAAGGAGGTGGACGACCCCCGGCGTTTCGGCGTTGCTTTTACCAAGGATGGGTTTATTACCAGGCTTGTGGAGAAACCGGCGACCGATGAGTCAAAACTGGCGATGATCGGTCTGTACTATATTCGCGACGTTCAGTGGTTGATGCGCGCGATTGAAGTCCTGATGCTGCGGAATATCCAGACGAAAGGCGAATACTTTCTCACCGACGCCTTGCAGTTGATGGTCGAGAATGGCGCGCGCTTCACCGCGCCGACGGTCGACGTCTGGGAAGACTGCGGCAAGCCGGAAACGGTATTGCGGACGAATCGCTACCTGCTCGATCACGGGCGCGATCACGTCGATACCGATCGTCTGTGTGGTTCGATCATCATTCCACCCGTCTATGTCGATGATACGGCGCAGGTGATCAATTCGATCATCGGTCCGTATGTGTCGATTGCGGCCGGTGCTATGGTGAAGGACTCGATCATTCGCGATTCGATCATCAATCGTGATGCACAAATTATCTCCGCCACCCTTCAATCGAGCCTGATCGGCGATCACGCGGTGGTCCTGGGGGATTTCCGTGAACTGAATGTGGGAGACTCCTCCGAGATCCGGTACGGTCGTTCGGCGCAGTGAAAGAGGATACTGCTATGCTGCACTTTCCGAGTCCTTCCGGCATTGCAGCCGGGGGAGCGGCCAATGAGGGCCAGCGGAAGGCGAGCCAGTACGGTCTGCGACCGCCGTTGCTGCGTTTGAGCAGTCGCGACAACTGGGTGTCCGCATTGAGTGAGCAAGAGTTGATCCAGCGTATGGTGGCGCTGGCGCGCGCTGCCGGTCTTCCTTTTTCCCGCACATTGATTGTTACCTGCTATGTGTCACTGAAGACGTATCCGTTCGTTCTTCTGACCGGCATCGAAGGCGCTGGCAAGACCGAACTGGTGACGTTGTTCGCCGAAGCGCTACTCGGTCATGGCAGTCCGCAGTATGCGCTGATCAACGGCGATTCGTCCTGGCTTACCGCCACGGGGGATCAGCATTCGTTTCGCTCGTTGTTCGATCGTTTCACCTCATTACGCTTCCTCGAACTGTTGCAGGAGGCTGCCGATCCGGGGAGCGTCGGCAAGGTGTTCATCGTCTGCTTCAGTGGTCTGCTGCCAGCAGAGGTAAATTATTACTTTACAACCCTGCTGAGCGTCGATGAGGAGGGACGTAACCGTTTGCGACTCCCCGGTATTCCGGAGGAGGATCGTCCGGTGGTGCCGCCGAATGTGTCGATCACGGCAACGGTGAATACTGCGGAGTATGCTGGCGTGTTGCACGCGGACGTCTTGCGACGGGCTGGCGTGATCGCCTTTCGGGCCGGGCGGGTCAATAATCCGATGTGGCGTCCGCTTGCACCGGCGCCGGTCGGCATACAACGCCTGTGGCTGCGCGTCGGTCAGCGTGATGCAGTCGCCGCACGTGATCACCTGTTGCGGATCATCGGTGCGACGCAGTGGAACCGCATGGAATGCTCCGAGCCGCTGGCTTCGGCGCTCAGGCGCGCGGGTATCGCGCTGCCTCCTCGCCTGCGCCAGGATGTGATGCGGTACGTCGCCAACAGTTTCGACGAAGAGGGGCGTGGGTTGTTCGACCCGGATGATGCGTTGCGGAATGCGCAAATTGCCTTCGATAGCCAGGTGGCGCAGCGGCTGATCTGGTATCTGCGTGATGCGCTCGATCCTCACCTGCTTACCGCTCTGATGAATGATCCTGATGCGTTCCGTCCGCTGGCGTGGGCGGGGTGATGTCGGATGGGTGCGCAGAATGTGATTTCTTGCGAGTGGAGCGGCGCCGCGGCGCTCCGTTGCCGTTGACGACCTGATTGATGGCGGTGTCTTCAAGCGCAACGGTGGCGGCATATTCGTCGATCTGAACGCTGCGTCGTTGCCGCAGCGCCAGCAGTGCGACGCGTCGAACGTCCTCGATGGTTGCAGTCAGCCGAAAATCAGCGGCAGCGCGCGCGCGCGCCGCCTCGAACAGCGCAATTTCGGCGCGGTGCGAGGGGATTGCCAGACGCTGAATGCAATTGATGGCAAAACGCTCGGCTTCTCCCTCGATCGTTACCTGGGGGAGAATTTCGCGCGCGGCTGCGATTTCCTGCTTGAGCTTCGCGGTCTCATCGGCATACCCGGCGCGGAATGCCTCTGGATCCTCACGAAAACGACGCGCACGGCGGTAGATCTCCAGCCGCTGATCGGGATCCATCAGCGGCGCTACCCATACGCGCAATCCGAAACGATCCAGGATCTGCGGACGCAGGGTTCCTTCCTGCGGGTTCATTGAACCGATCAGCACGAATTGCGAGGGGTAGAGGCGCGTCATGGGTCCGCGCCGCACGAATGTGCGCCCCTGTGCAGCAGCGTCGAGAATAGCATCGACCACCCGCGCATCCAGCAGGTTTACTTCGTCGATGTAGAGGACATTGCGGTGCGCCCGCGCCAGGACGCCTTCTTCCAGCAGGACGCGCTGTTGTTCAAGCGCCACGCGCTCATTGATGCCGCCGACCACATCCTCCATACGGGCGTTGAGCGGCAGTTCGATAATACGCATCGGGCGACGACGTTTGACCGGGTTGCCGGCTTCGTCAGTTTCTTCGACCTCGACTACTGGCATCACATCGAGCAACCCGCGCACCGCCGTCGTTTTGCCGACGCCGTAGGGACCGATCAGGAGCACACCGCCGATCTGCGGGTTGATCAACGCCAGCACGAGTGCCGTTTTCAACTCCGCCTGACCGACAATTGCCAGGAACGGATAGGGCAATACCTCGTCCACGACCGCACTCACAGCAGTTCGATATCGGCGGCAAGGATTTCGAGGTCAGGACGTTCTTCTTCGATCCAGCGCAGCACCGCCTGGATCTGTCCTTCAACATAGTCGCCCGACCCGGATACGCAGGCGATGCCGAGCACAGCGCGCCCGTAATTGTCGTGCGCATCAACTTCAGTGGCCGAAACGTTGAAGCGGTTGCGCATTCTGCCGAGCAGTGATTTCACGATGCTCCGTTTCTCTTTGAGCGAGCGAATGCCGGGCAGTCGCAGGGTGACCATGCATGCTGCAATAATCATCGCACAATTGATGTTGCTTCAGTTCCACGACCAGGGCCACAGGTCGGTGTAACGGTTCGGACCGGAGCGCGGCAGCATGGCGAGTTCCACCTGAAGCATGCCGGTGATCTCGCGGATACGCGTGGCGACATCGCATTCGAGCCAGCGTTGCTTGCGCTGATTGTCCACATGCAATCGGTGCGCCAGCCAGTAAGAGAGTTCGACCGCATCAACCGGCAGGTCGTTACGCTCATACGTGCGACCGGTAACGCGCTCGATGGTCGTCCAGTATTGGTCATATGTCCGGTGTAGTTCACTCAGCAGGGCAGGGGAAAGGTTCGTAGTGTCTTCCGATAGTTGCGCCACCGAAGCAACAATGTACGGTTCGTGCTGCATGATGTATTGCACGCGGAAACGACGTTGCCCCTGGGCAATCAGCAAGTAGCGTCCATCTTCGAAGCGCTGGCTTTCGGTGATGCGCGCAATGGTGCCAACCTCGAATGGCACGACCGCCTCGCGCAGAATATCGTCGTCGATACCTATCTGGCGGCGCAAACTGCGGATGAACGGATCATCGGGATTGACCTCGCTGCCAGAACGGAGCAGAACAATCCCGAACGGTTGTTGTTGTTCCAGGCATTGACCGATCATGAGGCGATAGCGCTCCTCGAAGATATGGAGCGATATTGGCGCACCCGGAAACAACACCGTATGCAATGGGAAGAGCGGCAGTTTCATAGGTTATGGCTCCGCGCCGGTGGTGCACGTCCATACCGTGGCAGTGCCGGCGCCGTTGTGCAGGTCAATCAAGAGTTCAACTTCCGGTCCTGAAAGAGCCTGGATCAATTCGGCAGGCTCGAAACGTTTCGGCAGTCCCTCATCCATCACCGTCACCGCGCCGACGCGCAGTTCGAGCAGATCGGGGCGCAGATCGACCCCGCTGGCGCCAACGGCGACGAGCATACCGCCCCAATCGGGCAGGTTACGGGCGCACATGAGGCGCACTGCCGTTGATCGCGCAACGGCGCGCGCTACCTGTGCGGCGTCGGTGTCGGTGGCTGCGCCGCGCACAGTGACAAGAACATGTTTACCACCAGATGCCGCGTCGCGCAATATCTGCTGCGCCAGATCATAACAGAGCGCATCGAGCGCCTGCTGCCATGCGCCAAGTTCCCGCGACCCATCGACAATCGGCGATCCGCCAGCTGCCCCGTTTGCCAGCACCAGCACCGCATCGTTCGGACTCACGTCGCCGTCGATATACAGCCGTCCAAACGAGCGACTCACACTCTGATCAAGGGCGCGCATCAGCAGGCGCGACTCGATCGGCGCATCGGTGGTGATGACGCAGAGCAGCGTCGCCAGGTTCGGGCTGACCATGCGCCCTCCTTTCGCCATACCTGCCAGCGTCACCGTGCGCCCCTCACGGAGCGAGACGCGCAGGGCGCGTTCCTTCGGGCGTGTCTCGCTCGTCAGAATGGCGAGTGCGGCGCGTCGCCCGCCGTTGCTGTCGAGTTCGGAGGCGGCGCGGCGGATCCCCTCACGCATCCGGTCGAGCGGCGGCGCAACGCCAATCTGCCCTGTCGAGAGCATCAAGACGCTGTCGCGTGGTATTTCCAGTTCTTCCGCAGCGATTTTCGCGCACTGCACAACCGTCGCCAGTCCAGGCTGACCGGTGCCAGCATTGGCATGCCCGGCGTTAATGACGACTGCCTGAATATTGTCGCGCCTGCGCGCCAGGATTGCCTGATTGAAGAAGATCGGCGCAGCGACGATGAGATTGGTGGTAAAGAGCGCCGCGACCTGACAGGGATATTGTGAGTACACAATCGCCAGATCGCGGGCGCGGATCTCCTTCAGCCCACACGAGACGCCGGTGGCGCGAAATCCTGCCGGGCTTGAAACATGCCCGTCTTCAATAATATTGTAACTCATGGCACTCTACCACACACGACAGATCAGACCTTTCAGGTATTCTCCTTCGGGAAAGGTCAACAGCACCGGATGATCGGGGCTTTGGGACAGACGTTCGATGATCTGCACATCACGGTGTGCGTCAAGCGCTGCACCGAACACCACCTTCTGGAACAGGTCGGCAGACACCAGCCCTGAGCACGAGAAGGTCGCCAGAATGCCACCGGGACGCAGCAGGTGCATTGCCTGCATGTTAATGTCCTTATAGCCGCGGGTGGCGCGTTCGACCTGCGATTGCGAAGTGGCGAATTTGGGCGGATCGAGAATGACCACATCGAAACGCCGCTGTTCCTCGCGATAGCGCCGCAGCAGTTTGAAGGCATCGCCGGGCGCCGTCTCCACCGGCGTTGCGATCATGTTGAGGGTCAGACCCTCACGAAGCATACTCAGCGCCGCCTCGCTGGTGTCGATTGCTGTGACATGGCGTGCCCCTGCGCGCGCTGCTGCAATCGTGAAGCCGCCAGTGTAACAAAAGCAGTCAAGCGTCTCCGCGTTGACGCAGTGCGCCGCAACGCGCAACCGATTGAACGCCTGATCCAGATAGGCCCCGGTTTTTTGCCCGGCGCCCAGGTCTACCACGTGCCAGATGTCACCCGGCAGGCGCATACGCAGGCGTGCTGGCGGCGTTTCACCCCAGAGGACGCCGGATGCTGGCGGGAGACTCTCCTTCTCGCGCACATCGGCGTCGCTGCGCTCATAAATGCCGCGCGGCGCAAGGGTTTCCGCCAGGATGCGCGTCACGGCTGCGCTGCGCTGCGCCATTGCCTGGGTCAACAGTTGCACCACCAGAAAGCCAGCATAGTAATCGACGATCAGCCCGGGTATACCATCGGACTCGGCATAGATCAGGCGGCATGCTCCTTCGTTGGCGAGCATGCCGAGTCTGCGGCGACCATCAATTGCCCGCTCGATGCGCCGACGGATAAGCGCATCATCGATCGGTTCGTCCGGGTCCCATGTAAACAGGCGGATGCGAATCTGCGATCCGGCGCTCCAGCACCCGCGCGCCAGCCACTCGCCGTCGGCGGAACGCACATCGACCACCGCGCCGCGTTCGGGCTGACGACCCTGAATACGCGCGATTGCGCCGGAAAATACCCACGGATGGCGTTGAACCACGGGCCGCTCTTTGCCTGGCTGCAACGTGACGGTTGTCATAGGGTACGACACACGGTCACAGGTATTCGGTCTACTGTAACACGCTTATGGGGGATAGTCAATGGTTGTGATACCTGTTCTGCCGCTCTCGTGCTATCGAATGGATGAGAATAGTTTACACTGCCGGTATCAGAACCCGAAAGCGACATGCTCGTAGTCGGTACAGAGCAGATAGAGCGGCGGTTCGTCCTCTTCGATCAGCGGAAAGCGTCCGATGGGATGCAGAAAGCGATTGTCGGCGGCATCATCGTTGATCGACGAAACCTCGCCAGCCAGCACCCGACCGCCCTCTGCCCAGAATGCGTGGTACAGGAGCGGCGGGAGTGTGATACTTTCGCCAGGGTGCAACACGACGACGCCACCGGGAGCGACCGTGCGACGCATGCCATCAGTACTCACCTCGATCATGCGGGTCTCATCGAGGCGCTCATCCGGCGTCGAGTGGTAGAGTTGCACCACCAGTGCGCCGCCGCCGCGATTGATGATATCTTCGGTTTTCTTCCAGTGGAAATGCAAAGGCGTGATCTGTCCATCTTCGACGATCAGTATCTTTTCGGCATACGGTTTGCGTCCAGGGTCGCGGGGGTTGCCGTTGCGCAGGGTGAACAGGGTCAGACCGGTGCGGACGAAATTCCCCGTACCGAAATCGGTGACATCCCAGCCGAGTCGATTGGCAATGATTTCGGCGCACTCTGATCCACGGGCGCGCCACTCGTCGCGAGACCAGTAAGCGAATGGCGGCAGATAGAAGCCGCGTTCGCGGATATATGCGTCGGCGGTGCGCAAAATGGTGTTAATAGCGGAACGTCGCATAGGTCAGGACCCTTGCTCTCTGATCGATTGCGCGAATGTCCTCATCCTGCAACAGACATGATCACGTTTCGTCCCAGGCGGCGCGTGTATATTTATAGCAGTTCTCAGATACGTTGACCCATGTCCGGGTCTACCGTGTCGTGCAAGGCGCCCGTTTCCGGCAGAACGTAGACCGAAATTCATTTCGGTCACCGTGTTTGGCAGCGCGATTCTGGGAGTGTTCAACCCTGTCCAATTGGTTCAACCTCTATGGGAACTGCTATAAGTGGAAGGCGTCCGTTTGCGCAACCCGGACGTCGCTTCCTATTGTACCACTCTGCGATTGATGCGTTTCACGGCGTTCCGTGAGAGGAGGACAGGGAATGGTTCATCGTGCGTATCGCGCCCATCTTTCACCGGCGCTGGTTGCGGTTGTGCTGATATGTATCACGCTGCTGTCGTTCACTCCATCTGCATCTGCGCAATCGGCGCAACCGCAACGCCCCTGTTCGTTCGATGATCCCAGCGGGTGGGTCACCTGCCCACCCGCCTATCTGTACCGCCGACCGAGAGAACTGAGGGATGTTTATTTTACGCGCTACTACCCTGAGACGCGGCATAATCTGTATCTGCCCTTTCTGAAGTACTGGGATTGTATGGGAGGATTGCCGGTCTTCGGGTACCCCATCAGCGAAGCGTTTCTGGAGCAGATCGAGGGGCGCTGGTACATGGTTCAGTATTTTGAGCGTCAGCGCTTTGAATGGCACTATGATCCGGACAATCCCGATCATTATCGTGACGATTATCCTTCGAAGGAATACTGGTTGCCGCTGGCGCAGAGCGTCCGTCTCGGTCGGCTGGGAGTCGAGGCGCTGAGCCGTCAGGGGCGCGACTGGCAAACATTTCCGAAGGGCAATCCTGCGGCGCCGCACTTCTTCCAGGAAACGGGGCACGCAATTGCGCCAGAGTTCTGGGGATACTGGTCGAGCCACGGGCTGGAGATGGATGGCAGACCCGGCTTTTCCAGCGCTGAGAGTCTGGCGCTGTTCGGGTATCCCATCTCTGAAGCGCAGGTCGAGCAAGGGCGTCTCACCCAGTGGTTCGAGCGGGCGCGGTTCGAGTATTTCCCGGAATTTGCCGGAACGCCGTATGTGGTTCAGCTGGGGCTTCTGGGCAGGGAACTGGCAGAAGAACGGAGCGGGGAAGAACCATTCCTGCCGACGGAGGCGCTCAGCATTGCCAGCGCCGCCAGGCAACGCATGCTGCTGGCATCCGGTCAGGCGCTCCAGCGTCCGCTGAAATCACGCCCGGAGTTGCAGGCGGCGGCTGATCAGGTTGCCGCAGAATGGAGTAACGTTTTCTTCAACGGGGGCGATGTCAGGAAGAGCATGGAGCGCATAGACGCAACATATGCCAGTATGGGGAATTATCTTGCACCGTCGATGTGGGGCATTCATCCCCATGACCCTATTGGGGGAATAAGAAATAGGATGCGGTCAAATTTCTCCGATGACAGTCGTCGTCTCATTGCGCTGACCATCGGCGTATACGATCCTGTCTGGTATCTTGATACGCCGGTCGTGCCCATGGTTTTTATCCCGGAATGGGAGTAACCCAGACGTCTGAAGTATCGTCGTTTAGACGACGCATGAAACACGATGCAATGCCGCTATCGCTCCTGCGCCGAAGCGGATCGGAGTCGGGGCGTGGCATGCCACGCCCCCGATGGGCAATGATGGCGCGTGCGGCGTCTCGTCGTTGCGCCTTGCCTGGATCGATGTGCACGCGATTGTCAACGCGCTGATCTCCGAACATCGTACTGGCTGCCAATGACGCCTGCTTCCAGCGGATGTTCCGCCGCTGAGTTCGGTTCGCTCCGCTTTCGACAAATGGGTCTGTTACAACCACAAATTGGTCTGTTAACTGCTCCGCATAGCCTTCGAGCAATCGTTGAAGGATAGCAATTTTATTCACCGCTCGTTCATCTTCAAGGCGCAAGAGCACAACGCCTTTATGCGGACGTCACTCTCGGTAAATCTTCTCACCAAAGTCTTTGTCATTCGTGATCAAAATCCAATTCTCGGCAAACGCTTTTGTAATGACTTCATCGTCTTCCATGCCGCGTGCTTCCTCGTACACGGAGAAAACTTCATGCTTCTGCGCGCAACCAATGTGCTACCGCCGGACCCGTGCATTCATCTACCAGGAAACGCATTTATGTTGGCTCCAACAACGGTACAAATGTGGTGTTTGCAAGAGACTTTGTGGCAAACAATAAACACGCTTGAATATCTTCGGGGGCCAGCCCTTGATATTCTTCGAGAATCTCTGCGGCTGTCGCCCCGTGAGCCAGCAGATTAAGCACATATTCTACGGTCAAGCGTGTTCCCTTGATGACTGGCTTGCCAACCATAACTTTGGGATTGAGGGTAATACGCTCAAGAAGTTGTTGTTCCGTCATTCTTCCACCTCCTGCTTGTACCATACTACGAAATCCTGCGCTATCAATGTGCCTGCCTGACGGCCCGCAGTTGAGTTGCAAGTGGAGCAGGCGCAGCGAGCGGAGCGGCGTCGGCTGGAAGCGCGTGTTGGGCGGCATGGCAAAGATTTGCTGATGCTTACGTGAGGAGCCGTTCATACTCGTCATGCGTGCCAATCCAAAACCATGTTACCGTATCACCTTTCAGTAAATCCAAGCGCTCTGTATCCCAAACCAATGCGCACTGAGTAAACAGGCTGGCTCTCTTTCACGCGTTTGAAGAAAAGGCTTGGATGGGCTGAATCCTCTCGCCACAACTTGTAGGCTTGCCGCGCCCGCTGGCGAATTTCTGGTGGTAAAGCCCAGTAATGTTGCCAGAATGATCGGGTAGTTTGTGATTTCATGGATGTTCGATGAATGCACCGTGTTCATCGAACATCGGCAATACTTTACCTTCACCGATCTCGGCTTCGACCGCCGCCACCAGTGCCGCCAACTTATCATCGTCGGTTGCTGCAAATTGCGTCTCCCATATCGCTTCATCCGTCACAATTTCCTCAAAGGTTTCTTCGGTAGGCAACGGATGTGTCTTGAGAAAGAGCGCGAACTGATAAAGTTGCACCGTGCGCGCCAGCGGCATGGTAGCAGCGATGTCCGCAATGGCCTTTATCAAATAGGCCTGGGTCTGTCGTATCTTTGTTTCCATATTTCTGCTCCACCTCAATTTTTAGCATAACTACTCTCTGCTGGACCAACGCGTTTCCATAAATGCCGCCCAACGGCCTGTGCTTCACCTGCGCCGCGAAGCGCAGTGGAGCGGAGCGGCGTCAGGTGCAAGCGCGGTTGGGCGGGTCTTTACCGGGGAGAGATCTCTGCTTCAATGATCTCTTTGATTGCCTGATGGAGTATAGGTATCTTGTTTGTCACAACATCCCAGACGATACCGTAATCAACCCCAAAGTAGCCATGGATCAATCGGTCACGCATACCAGCCATCGCTCGCCATTCCAGGTGACCGTACTTTTGCTTGAAGTCATCCGGTATCTTCTTTGACGCTTCACCAATGATCTCGAGACTACGCACGAACGCACGCTTCAACGTTTCATCGCACATAAATTGATCCCAGCTTAGCCCTTGCGCTCGAGCCATCAAATATCCGGTCTCGTCCAAGATATGACGCACGTATTCAACTGTCGAGCGGGACATATTCAACCTCCCGCAGGATATGCGGACCAATGTAAGGACTCAGAGCCTCAGGTGTAACAAGTTCGACTCGCCGGGCAAACAACTCCTCCAGAAACACGGCAAGTTGTATAAAGTTGTCGAACGTCTTGCGACCCGATTCGAATTCCACCAGGACATCTATGTCGCTATTGCTATCCTGTTGCCGACGGACAAAAGAACCAAACAGGCCCAGCCTTCTGACGCCTAAGTTCCTGATCTGGCTCTGATGTTCCTGGATAAGGGATAGGATTTGCTCTTTCGTCTGTACACCCATTACAGATGCCTTTCTCGAAGCCAGGCACTACGGAATTAGTACTCGCTACCGCTATCCGCCTAACGGTATGCGCTTCAGCCGCCGCAAGCGAGCGCAGCGAGGCGAAGCCTGTCGGGTGCATGCGCTGGTTGAGCGCACATCTTGCTGGTTACCCAGGACGATTAATGCGCACCAGTCGTCCAGCTATTTGAGTTGAGCCATCAGCGCGGCGTGAACACGTTGTGCCAAAGCCGTAAAATCTGGATCATAAGGTACAGACAATGATACCTGCATGATCCGCATACGTTTGATGCAAACGAACGAAATGCTTACGATTGAGCGTTATCAGGATGCGCGCTTCTGCTCCAGCAAACGCCAGCACATCTTCATCGGGGACTGCCTGCCCCGCCCGACCGCTTTCATAGCTGGTTAGCACGTCATGTCCCGACCGTCGCAATTCCTCAACAGCCGGAAGAGGAAAATGCTCATTCATTCGGTATGCTCTCGACTCCAGGAAAAGCATCACCCAGATCACGCACGATCCATTGCAACACTTGCGCTTTTTCTGCGCGTGTAGTTTTGGCAAGAAGTTGTTCGATCTCTTGAAGGATTTTCATAAAGCTTTCCTCCATCTCTCGCTCCCGTACACATAGTATACCTGAAAGTGCGCCCAACGGCCTGCGCTTCAGCCGCCGCGAAGCGGTCGGCTGGAAGCGCATGTTGGGCGGCGCGTTCAGTGAAAGCGGAACGGTGCGGGTCTGGCCTTTGTTTTCCTATCACTTTTCTGCTGCTTCTCTTGTTAAGAATAAGTCTGCGGATACCGCAGAAGCATCAAGCAGTTCCCATTTCACAAGACGAGAGATAGCGTGGATAACGGATTTGTCTCCATCGATCACGATGCGTCGCCATTCAACAGTCCTACCGAGAGCTACATCAAATTTCAGCGTTTCGACTATCGGGAAGTTGGGGTAGATGTCGCTAGCAGATAACGTCCCGCGCCTTTCGAATACATGAACGTCACCCCACAGCTCGTCGCTCTCGATACCCCTATATTCATAACCCCCAATTGTAGCCGGGGAATTGAT
>Ga0209227_1000367_pt1 | contig 39229 bp, 30 predicted proteins | sample YNPBryantNP2012_FD_185815 | JGI IMG/M metagenome (GOLD analysis project Ga0209227, IMG submission 185815) | Anoxygenic and chlorotrophic microbial mat microbial communities from Yellowstone National Park, USA - YNP Bryant NP 2012 (SPAdes)... ...
CTGGAGACAATGTTTCCCTTGAGGTGGCATTGATTCAGCCCATTGCTATGGAGGAAGGTCTTCGTTTTGCTATCCGTGAGGGTGGCCGTACGGTTGGCGCAGGTGTTGTAAGCCAAATCATAGAATAGGTATATATCATGAGAGATATTATTATATTGGCCTGTACAGTCTGTAAAAGGCGGAATTATACCACTACCAAAAACAAGAGAACCACACCTGAGAAGTTGCAGCTTAAGAAGTATTGTCCTTTTGATAGGCAGCATACAGTACACAAGGAAACCAAATAAGTTAAAGATGCAGGCCAGTAGCTCTAATGGTAGAGCACCGGACTCCAAATCCGGGTGTTGGGGGTTCGAGTCCCTCCTGGCCTGCCATATTTTTAAATGGTTTGAGAATTAAAAAGTGGGATGTGTCCATGGACAAAAAAAACGAAAAAACAAGCAAAACACAACCCAAAGGTCCTGTTATTCCCTCAGAAGACCTACCTGATAGGGCGGGGGCGTTGCAATCCAACGTTAAGGATAAGATAGGGGCTGCAAAGACATTCTTGAGGGAAGTCAGGACGGAGTTTGACAGAATTACCTGGCCTACCCGTAAGGAAACCGTGGCTATGGCTGTGGCTGTACTGGTTTTAACTGTTTTTTTTACAGTGTTTTTAGGATTGGTGGATATGACTTTGGGCAAGCTTGTTAGTTTGGTGTTGAGTTAGTGTGTGGTAAGATTATGGCGTTGAATTGGTATATTGTGCATACGCATTCTGGTTTTGAGGCCCGCGTTAAGGCGATTCTCGAAGAAAAGATTCGCCAGCAGGGACTGGAGCAGTATTTCGGGAGGATTGTTGTTCCTACCGAAAACGTAGTAGAGGTTGTTAAGGGGGCTCGCAGGACATCCACTCGCAAGATATATCCGGGTTATATACTGGTTCAGATGGAATTTAACGACCAGACGTGGCATCTGGTGCAATCCCATGAGCGTGTGACCGGATTTGTCGGCGGCGCAAACCAGCGCCCCACGCCTTTATCGGATGCCGAGGCTGAAAAGATTATTCAGCAGATGGAAGAGAGGGCTCAAAAGCCTGTTCCCAAATATAGTTTTGAAAAAGGCGATCATGTCACTATTACAGAAGGGCCTTTTGCCAATTTCAATGGCATAATAGAAGAGGTTAGGCCGGAAAAAGGCAAGGTTCGCGTGATGGTTTCCATTTTTGGGCGCGCAACACCTGTAGAGTTGGAGTTTGCCCATGTTCATAAAACAGTATAAAAAGGTGGTTCTCTTTGTGGAACACCCAACGAAGCAGTTGAAGGAGAGATACATAAATGGCTAAGAAGATTTCTGCTTATGTTAAATTGCAGTTACCTGCGGGTCAGGCTAATCCATCACCTCCTGTTGGGCCTGCTTTGGGTCAGCATGGTGTCAATATCATGGAGTTTGTCAAGGCATTCAATGCCAAGACCCAAGATCAGGTGGGCATGATCATCCCTGCCTTGATTACCATATATTCTGACAGGTCTTTTACCTTTGTCTTGAAGACCCCGCCTGCATCTGTGCTTTTAAAAAAGGCCGCCAAGATAGAAAAGGGTTCTGGTGTGCCGAACAGGGATAAGGTCGGTAAGGTTACAAGGGCTCAGGTGGAAGAGATTGCCAAGATGAAGATGCCTGACCTGAGCGCTTCTTCCATTGATGCCGCTATTAAGACTATTGCGGGCACTGCTCGTAGTATGGGCATAGAGATAGTTGATTGATTAAGGAGAAAACTATGGCACGTCATGGTAAAAAATATCTTGCTAGCAAGGCCAAAATCGATAGATTGAAAAAATATGCACTGGATGAAGGTCTTGAGACTGTTGTAAGTACGAGTTACGCCAAGTTTGATGAAAGTGTTGATGCAGCCGTGGCCCTTGGGGTCGATCCTAAAAAAGCTGATCAAAATATTCGCGGCTCTGTTGTCTTGCCGCATGGTACAGGCAAGGTGCCCAGGGTGCTTGCGATCGCAAAGGGTGAAAAGGCAAAAGAGGCAGAGGAAGCTGGTGCAGACTATGTGGGTGCAGAGGATATGATCGCAAAGATTCAAGAGGGTTGGCTGGAGTTCGACAAGGTCGTAGCTACTCCTGACACTATGGGGATAGTTGGTCGAGTCGCAAAGATCCTGGGCCCTCGTGGTTTGATGCCTAATGCTAAAACCGGTACAGTTACCTTTGAGTTGGCCAAGGTAATCAAGGAAATTAAACTTGGTAAGGTGGATTTTCGTGTTGACAAAGGTGGTGTAGTGCATCTTTCCATCGGCAGGGTCTCTTTTGGCGTTCCTAAATTGAAGGACAATTTGATCGCCGTTATTGATACCCTACAAAAAATGAAACCTTCTACGTCAAAGGGTACATATCTGAAGGCAATTTCTCTGGCTACTACAATGGGGCCTGGGGTAAAAGTGAACACATTGGAAATAAAATAATAATTTTAAGACCATTTTGAGGGCAGATGAACTGTTAGATTTTCATATGTCCTGAAAGTCAAAGACAGTAGGTACACCTATGTAGTGTTTAATAAAGGATTTTTCCTTACCTACCGAGACGGGTGCAACCTCTGCTTTGGTGGTTAATTAACTGCCTGTGGCGGAAAGGGGTGAGAAAGTTGGCGTTAAAACGAGCAGTAAAAGAGAAATTATTGTCTGATATGCGAGACAAGTTTTCGCATGCCGCAGCCATCATTTTGATGGATTATGCTAATCTTAAGGTTTCTGAATCAGACAATATCAGACGAAAACTGAGGGCAGTGGGGGCCGAGCTACGCGTGGCCAAAAATACTGTTATGAAGATGGCCGCATCTGGTACCCCTGCTGAGGTGTTGATAAAGCACTTTATCGGTCCTAAAATACTCGTTATCGTGCACGACGATCCAGTGGCTGCCTCCAAGGTCCTTTTGGAATCCATAAAGGACTTGGAATCATTGAAGATCGTGTGCGGTATGTTGGGTGGTAAGTATATGGATGCGGCTGGCGTTGAGGCATTGTCCAAGATGCCGAGCAGGGAAGTGATGCTTGCCAAATTGTTGTCTGTGCTGGTTGCGGTGCCCACTGGTTTTGTCAATGTACTGGCTGGCGTGCCAAGGAAATTGTTATACGCACTCAAAGCTATTGAAGAAAAGAAGGCACAATAGAAAATTATGTGTCATAGAAATAAGTTATTCTTTTTAATCCAATATATATTTCATCAGGAGGAAATTTTCAGATGTCCATTACCAAAGCAGATGTGATAGAATTTATATCCAACATGACCGTTCTTGAGCTATCTGAGCTCGTAAAGGAGCTGGAGGAAAAATTCGGTGTCAGTGCCGCTGCTCCCATGGCAGTCGCAGCTGTTGCTGCAGCGCCTACAGAGACAGCCGCACCAGCTGAGGAACAGACAGAATTTAATGTTATTCTTGTAGATGTAGGCAGCCAGAAGATCAATGTTATCAAAGAGATCCGTGCGGTTACAGGGTTGGGCTTGAAGGAGGCCAAGGATTTGGTTGAAGGCGCTCCAAAGACCATTAAAGAAGGAGTTTCCAAGGAAGAGGCCCTTAAGATCAAGGAAATAGTTGAAAAGGCCGGTGCCAAGGTAGAAATTAAATAATATCATATTTTTGATTTTGTTTTTTTGTATAGAGATACATTAATACATAAAAAGCATATGAGTCTGAGATGTTGGAAGGGGGATATCCTTTCCAACATCTTCTTTTTGTTATTTTTACATGTAATCAATTGCCAAGTGCCAATTATATACAATTATGTATTCAGTATGTGTTTTTTTATCAGAAATTACTGAAGTTGGTTATTTGGATTCAATATATCGATATTTTCTGTAATGTGCAGGTAATTAGCCTGCGATATCTTTTATCTGCTATATAAGCCATTCAAAATAGCCGTAAGGGGCGACAAAAATATGGAGCATAACCAGACATTCGTTCTCAGAAAAAGTTTCGGCTCTGTCAAAAAGCACATTGAGTATCCTAATCTTATCCAACTACAAACCCGATCATTTGCTAAGTTTTTATATGGTGAAAAGACTGCGGATGGAATGCATCATTCCGGCTTGGAGGATGCCTTTAGAAGTGTGTTCCCTATTCGTGATTATACAGGTACTTTTTCACTGGAGTTTGTAGATTATGAGATTGGTGAGCCAAAATATTCTATCGATGAATGTATATCTCGTGGGGCAACTTATGAAGCGCCTGTTAAAATTGGTATTCGGTTGTCGAGTTATGATATAGATAAAGAGAGCGGTTCACAGAGTCTAAGAGATATTAAAGAGCAAGAGGTTTATTTTGGCACTATTCCACTTATGACTAATACCGGTACTTTTGTAATCAATGGTACTGAACGTGTTGTTGTAAGTCAGCTTCAGAGATCCCCTGGTGTTTTCTTTGATAATGATGGCGGAAAGAGCCACGCCAGTGGAAAGTTGCTTTATTCTGCTCGTATAATCCCTGTTAGAGGTTCATGGATAGACTTCGAGTTTGATATAAAAGATATCTTGTATGTCAAGATAGATCGTAAACGTAAATTTCCTGTTACATTGCTTTTGAAGGCCATAGGTGTTGAGGACATATTAGGGACTTTTTATGACTTAGATACATATGTATTGGAAGATGGTTTGGCATACCGCAAAATCAATCCAAAAACCATGTTGGGTCAAAAGGCCACAAGGGATGTGATAGCCCCCAAGACCGGTGATGTATTGGTCAAAAAAGGTGCAAAATTTACTAAAAGTGTGCTTCGTAAGATTGAAGAGTCAGGCATAAACCGTATTCCGGTGGAGAAAGATGAGTTGATCGGCAAGGTGGTCTGCTATGATGTAGTTGACCAAGCATCCGGCGAGGTGCTATTGCATTCAAATGATACCATAAAAGCAGAGCATCTGGACAGCTTCCTGCTGCATAATATCCATGAACTTAAAGTGTTGTTCATAGATGGCTTGAATGCCAGTTCGTCCATCAGGGATACCTTGTTGATGGACAAGACCAAGGACAGAAATGATGCCATTTTAGAGATATACAGGCGACTCAGGCCCTCCAGCCCATTGATATTGGATGTTGCAGAGAAATTCTTCAATTCCTTGTTTTTCAGTCCAGAGACATATGACATCTCGGAGGTTGGAAGATATAAGATCAACCAACGACTCAAGCTTTCCGCACCTCTGTCCCAGAGGGTCCTTGCTGCCGAGGATATAATCGCTACCATAAAGGAACTGGTGAGGATCAAGGATGAAAAAGGGGTTGTGGACGATATCGACCATCTCGGCAACAGACGTGTCCGTTCTGTGGGTGAATTGGTGGAAAACCAATATCGTATAGGGTTGGTCAGGATGGAGAGGGCTATAAAAGAGCGGATGGGTCTTCAGGATATAGATGCCCTTATGCCCAATGACCTGGTCAATCCCAAGCCTGTAACCTCGGTTTTGAAGGAATTTTTCGGCTCAAGCCAGCTTTCTCAGTTTATGGATCAGACCAATCCGCTTTCTGAGGTCACCCATAAGCGTCGTCTTTCAGCCTTGGGGCCAGGTGGCCTTTCCCGTGAGCGGGCTGGCTTTGAGGTGCGGGATGTACATGCCACCCATTATGGTCGTATCTGTCCCATTGAGACCCCTGAAGGCCCCAATATCGGCCTGATAGTCTCTCTGAGTGCCTTTGCTCGAGTAAACGATTACGGATTTATAGAGACGCCTTATAGAAAGGTCATCAAGAGGCGGGTGCAGCCTGAGGTCGTATATATGACAGCCTCTGAGGACCAACAGGAGGTCATAGCTCCTGCCACTGTGCCTGTAGATGATCAGGGGTATATTACGGAAGAACGGGTGGGCGCCAGGGCAAAGGGCGACTTTATGTTGGTGTCGGCTGATGAGGTTACTGCTGTTGACGTGGCTGCTAATCAGCTGGTCAGCGTAGCCTCTTCTTTGATTCCGTTTTTGGAACATGATGATGCAAACCGTGCCCTAATGGGTTCCAATATGCAGAGACAGGCGGTTCCCTTGCTTGTTTCTGAGTCTCCGTTGGTAGGGACTGGGATGGAGCGGTATGTGGCCAGGGATTCCGGCGCTACAATAGTTGCAAAGGCGGATGGCTGGGTGGAGGATGTAGATGCCACCCGTTTGGTCGTGGTGTATGAAGAAAATTCCAAGGATAATGAAGAGTTGGATGTCTCAGGTCGTACCTCTAGATTACAGGTGGACATACACAAACTCAAGAAGTTTCAGAAATCGAACCAGACCACTACACTGAATCAAAAACCGCTTGTTTATGCAGGCCAGAGGATCAAAAAGGGCCAAGTACTTGTGGATGGTCCTTCAACTGCCGACGGTGAATTGGCTTTAGGTAGGAATGTGGTGGTGGCTTTTATGCCATGGCGTGGTTACAACTTTGAAGATGCCATTATAATCAATGAGAGGTTAGTAAAGGAAGACATCTATACATCCGTCCATATAGAGGAATTTGAGGTTGAGGCCCGGGATACCAAGTTGGGTAGAGAAGAAATTACTCGTGATATTCCCAATGTTGGCGAAGAGGCCCTTAAAAACCTGGATGAAAGCGGCATAATCCGTCTGGGGGCTGAGGTTAAGCCAGGGGATATACTGGTAGGTAAAGTGACCCCTAAGGGCGAGACCATGCTTTCTGCAGAAGAAAAGTTGCTCAGGGCTATTTTTGGTGAAAAGGCAGGTAATTTTAAGGATACTTCCCTGCGTGTGCCACCTGGTATCGAAGGCGTTGTGATAGATGCCAAGGTCTTCAGTAGAAAGGGTGTGGAAAAAGATGCCAGGGCCCAGGCCAATGAGGATATGGAGATCGCCAGGATACAGAAGGATCAGGCGGATGAACTGGCCATCATTCAGCGGGTGGCTCGCGAGAGACTCTCACGTATATTGGTGGGCAAAAAACCGGCCGTTTCCATCAAGGACAGTAGGGGTAGGATCTTACTGGAGGCAGGCGTGGAGATCAGCAGTGAGTCTCTGTCCAATATCCCTCTTTATCGCCTGCATGATCTGATTTTGGAAGGTCAGAAAAGATTGGATACATCTGTTGCTGATGTATTGGCCTGGTATGAACAGGAGGATGAAAGGATTCGTCAATATTTCGAAGGCCGTATTGAAAGACTAAAGAAAGGTGATGAGTTGCCACCTGGTGTCATAAAAATGGTCAAGGTGTATGTGGCCATGAAACGTAAGCTGCAGGTTGGCGACAAGATGGCCGGCAGACACGGCAACAAGGGTGTGGTTTCCAAGATTGTGCCGGTGGAAGATATGCCTTATTTCGCAGATGGGACGCCGGTGGACATCATTCTCAACCCCCTCGGCGTGCCGTCCCGTATGAATGCAGGCCAGATACTGGAGGTGCATCTGGGCTGGGCCACGCGTAATCTGGGTAAGCAGCTGATGGAGTTGGCCAGAGAATATAAAATAGACACAGTGCGCACCAGATTGAAGGAGTTTTTTGCAGACGAGGAACTGGAGGGCATGCTCTCCGGTCTTTCCGATGAGGAGTTGTCCAGGCTGTGTCAGCGTTTTGAAAACGGGATTCCGGTGGCCACGCCTGTGTTTGATGGGGCCAAGGAAGAGGATATCTATGCCCTGCTGGAGGCTACTGGTCAACCCAGGACCGGTCAGATGACGCTGTATAATGGTATGACAGGGGAGCCATTTGCCGAGCCTGTTACTGTGGGAGTGATGTATATGCTCAAACTACATCATCTGGTGGATGAAAAGATCCATGCCCGCTCCATAGGTCCTTATTCCCTTGTTACACAACAGCCATTGGGCGGTAAGGCCCAATTCGGTGGCCAGCGTCTGGGTGAGATGGAGGTTTGGGCATTGGAGGCATATGGTGCGGCCCATGCCCTGCAAGAGTTTTTGACCGTGAAGTCTGACGATGTCAGTGGACGTTCGAGGATGTATGAAAAGATAGTCAAGGGAAATAACTTTTTGGAGGCCGGGCTTCCTGAATCCTTCAATGTCTTGGTCAAAGAGTTGCAAGGTCTGTGTATGGATATGGAGCTTATTGAATAGTCGTTATCCGCTGTATGCATTCAACGTAACTCATGATTCAGACAAGGCAATTAAATTCTGTATCAGAACATTAAGCCTCAAATTGTCCATAAATTTTTCGAGGAGTTTTTAATGGAAGAATTATTTCCTTTTTTTACGGCGCCCAAGGATCCTTTAAATTTCAAGGCAGTTAAGATATCAATAGCATCTCCTGAAAAGATATTAGAGAGGTCCCATGGTGAGGTCAAACAACCAGAGACCATCAATTACCGTACCTTCAAACCAGAAAAAGACGGCTTGTTTTGCGCCAAGATATTTGGCCCGGTAAAGGACTATGAATGTCTTTGTGGCAAATATAAACGCATGAAGCACAGGGGCGTCATCTGTGAAAAATGTGGAGTAGAGGTCATACAGGCCAAGGCGCGCAGGGAGCGCATGGGACATATCTCTTTGGCAGCTCCTGTGGCACATATCTGGTTTTTGAAGAGCCTGCCCAGCAAGATTGGAATGCTTCTGGACATGACCACCAAGGATTTGGAACGGGTTTTATATTTTGAATCGTATATTGTGATCCGTTCTGATACCCCTGAAGTGAAGGTTGGGGATGTGCTATCCGAAGATGCTTATCATAAGTATTTGGAATTGTTGGGTGATAAGTTTGAGGTTTCCATAGGTGCAGATGCGATTCGGTTTTTTTTGGAGAAATTGGACCTTCCAGCGTTGTCTGTAAGCTTGCGTGAGGAGATGTTGGCCACCCGTTCCGACCTTAAGCGCAAAAAGCTTGCCAAGCGTCTGCGTGTAGTGGATGCCTTTAAGGACTCAGGTAATCGGCCTGAGTGGATGATTTTGAAAGAGGTGCCTGTTTTGCCTCCTGATCTCAGGCCGTTGGTGCCTTTGGATGGAGGTCGATTCGCCACATCTGATCTCAACGACCTCTATCGTCGTGTAATCAACCGCAATAATCGTCTGAAACGTCTTCAAGAGATTGATGCCCCTGAGATTATCATTCGCAATGAGAAGCGTATGCTGCAAGAGGCAGTAGATGTCTTGTTTGATAACGGCCGCAGAGGACGTGTGGTCACGGGCACAAACAAGCGACCGCTTAAATCCATTGCAGATATGCTGAAGGGTAAACAGGGCCGCTTTAGACAGAACCTACTGGGTAAACGGGTGGATTATTCAGGTAGAACCGTCATCGTAGTTGGTCCTGAATTGAGACTCCATCAGTGTGGTTTGCCTAAGCGCATGGCCATCGAGTTATTTAAACCCTTCATTTACAATAAACTGGAAGAAAAAGGCCTGGTTACCACCATTAAGAGTGCTAAAAAAATGGTGGAGAGGGAGGTCCCTGAGGTATGGGATGCCCTGGATGAGGTGGTTCGCGAACACCCTGTGTTATTGAACAGGGCGCCTACCCTACATCGTCTTGGCATACAGGCCTTTGAACCTGTTCTGATCGAGGGTAAGGCGATTCAGCTTCATCCCCTGGTTTGCACAGCCTTTAATGCAGATTTTGACGGAGATCAGATGGCTGTACATGTACCTCTTTCGGTTGAGGCTCAGACAGAGGCACGTGTCCTCATGATGTCCACTAATAATATCCTGTCACCTGCCAGTGGAGAGCCCATCATAACTGCATCTCAGGATATTGTCCTTGGTGTCTATTATATGACACGTGAAAGACCTTTTGCATTGGGAGAGGGCAAGTGCTTTAGCTCCAAAGAAGAGGTTATTATGGCCTGGCACCATGGTCAGATACATCTTCAGGCCAAGATCAAGGTCAGAATCCAGGGAAAATTGATAGATACCACTGTCGGTAGGGTGCTATTTGCGGATATTCTGCCTGAGGAGATCCCATTTGAGGCCGTTAATAAGGTTTTACGTAAAAAAGACCTGGCACAGCTTATCAACATCAGTTATAGGACAAGTGGTATCAAAAAGACCATCCTTTTTGCAGATCGTCTGAGGACCACGGGTTATTATTTCGCAACACTGGCGGGGATCTCCATCTGTCTTGATAACATGGTTGTGCCCAAACGTAAGGGTGAGTTGTTGAGCAAGGCTCAGGCAGAGGTAGCGGAGGTGGCCAACCAATATAGTGAGGGTCTTCTGACTGATGGTGAGCGATATAACAAGGTCATAGATATCTGGAGAAGGGTGACGGATGAAGTGGCCAAAGAAATGATGGATAACATTTCCAAGGCCACCTTTATCGGTCCCAATGGCGAAGAGGTGATCGCTGAGAGTTTCAATCCCATATTCATCATGGCGGATTCAGGGGCTCGAGGCAGCAAGGATCAGATCAAACAGCTGGCTGGGATGCGCGGTCTTATGGCCAAACCTTCCGGTGAGATCATTGAAACACCTATCCAGGCCAATTTCAGAGAGGGTCTCAATGTCCTTGAATATTTTATTTCCACACATGGAGCTCGCAAGGGGTTGGCCGATACAGCCCTTAAGACCGCAAACTCTGGTTATCTCACACGCAGGCTTGTGGATGTCTCCCAGGATACTACCATATATGAAGAGGATTGTGGCACCATCGACGGCATAGAAATGGAGCACCTTATCAAGGATGGTGAGATAGTTCAGCGAATGGGAGAGCGTATTCTGGGACGTGTAGCCTTGTTTGATGTCATCGATCCCATAACTGGTGAGGTTTTGGTGCCAGGAGGGGAGGAGATCGACGAGGCCGGTGTCAAAAAGATTGAAGCGGCTGGTATATCAAAGGTCGAAATCCGCTCTGTTTTGACATGCCGTAGCCCTTATGGCGTCTGTGCCAAGTGTTATGGCCGTGATCTTTCTAGAGGCAGGATGGTGGCTATGGGAGAAGCTGTTGGTATTGTAGCGGCAGAATCCATTGGTGAACCCGGTACCCAGTTGACTATGCGTACATTCCATATTGGAGGTGCTGCGGGTGGTAAGGTGGAACAGGCGGATATCAAGACCCGTGGTAATGGTGTAGTACATTACGAGCGAATCAATTGTGTCAAAAATAGGCAGGGCCGACTGGTGGTATTGAACCGCAATGGTGAATTGGTGATCGCTGGGCCTGATGGCCGGGAAATGGAGCGTTACCCGGTGATCTACGGAGCGGAACTCCTGGTGGAGGATGGTCAGCAGGTTACAGAGGGTACCAAATTGGCCGAGTGGGACCCATTCAACACACCTATTTTAAGTGAGGTGGCAGGCTATGTAAAATTCGGCGACCTCATAGAGGGTGTGACCATTCAGGAAAATGTTGATATGATCACCGGTAGGTCTTTCCGTAAGGTTACAGGCAGCAAGTCCGCTGATTATAACCCTCGAATCTCCATAAAGGATAGTAATAAGAAGACGATCAAATTGCCCGGCGGCAAAGGCGAAGCCCGCTACGTCCTACCTGTGGGTGCCATCTTGCTGGTCAATGAGGGTGATGAGATAGCCGCCGGCGACATTTTGGCCAAGATGCCTCGTGAGACCACTAAGACAAAGGATATCGTAGGCGGTTTGCCAAGGGTTGTGGACCTCTTCGAGGTCAGAAAACCCAAGGAATATGCCATCATCTCAGAGATTGACGGTGTAGTATCCTTTGGAAAGGATATGAAGGGCAAGAGGCGTGTCATAGTTACACCTGACATTGAAGGTGCTGAGCCGAAGGAGTATTTGGTACCCAAGGGTAAGCATGTCTGTGTGCATGAGGGTGATTATATTCGAGCAGGAGAACCCATCATAGACGGCATCATCAATCCACACGATCTGCTGCGTGTCAAGGGCATCAAGGCATTGGCCAGGTATCTGGTGGATGAGATACAGGAGGTCTATAGACACCAGGGCGTTAAGATAAACGATAAACACATCGAAGTGATCGTGCGTCAGATGGTACGCAGGGTGAGGATAACCGATGTGGGTGACAGTATCTTTATGTTGGGAGAGCAGGTGGAGCGTAGAAAATTCGAGGAAGAAAACGAGAAATTGATGGCGGAAGGCCGTAGACCTGCCCTGGCCGAGCCCATGCTTTTAGGTATTACACGTGCCTCTTTGACTACCGACAGCTTCATCTCGGCGGCCTCTTTTCAGGAGACCACCAAGGTCCTGACCGATGCCTCCATAGCAGGAAAGGTGGATTATCTTAGGGGGCTGAAGGAGAATGTCATCATGGGGAGGCTCATCCCCGCGGGTACCGGAATGGTTTATTATAAGGACAAGGAAAGACGCAAGAAGAAGGCGAGAAAGGCGGCTTGATGCCATGAAGACTTATAATTCTGCTACGGGTTCAAACGAGCTCCGTTCCCTTGTGCCGCCTGTATACACCGCTCTATATGAAAGGCTGGCTGCTCGATATGGGTTGGGTGTGGAAGAGGTTGTCATCAGGGGAAGGCATTTTCGTTTCGTATGTGTACGGGACTTAGAGCCGCTTTTGTCAGGTAAAGACCTATTTGCCTCCGTTTCTGACTTTCCGTTTTGGGTGAAGATATGGGACGCCTCTATTGCATTGGCCGATATGGTGGCAAGATTGCCGTTGAAACCAGGTTTGCGAGCCTTGGAGATAGGCGCAGGTCTGGGTATAACAGGTGTAGTGGCAGCTGCTTTCGGTTGTAATGTAACCATTACGGATATTGAAGAGGATATCCTGGATTTTTCCAGGCTTTCTGCTGCCATCAATGGGTGTGAGATGGTTTCGCATGCCAAATTGGATTGGCTTTCGCCTTCCCAGTCTTTGAAACCTTTCGATATGATTTTGGGGTCGGAGGTGCTCTTCAATGAGAGGTTTTTTTTGCCACTTTTAACGGTATTCAAGCAGCTTTTGGCACCTGGTGGAGTAATATATCTTGCACATGGGGCAGAGAGAAAGAGCCTTGCACAGTTTTTACCGCTTTGTTCAGGGGATTATGAGATTGCCCTGCAGCAAAGGATATTGAGTGCTGGTGATGACCGGTCGAAGATAGTTTTGACGCGTTTGAAACCCAAACAATAGTCTGCTGTTGCGCCGCATGCCTCTTTGCACTTTAATGTGGAAGAGGTATGCGGCGTGGTGAATGCCCGTTGCTGTTAAACTGTCTTGTCATCAGCTGTTTCATTCACAGATGGGACCGCCGGGTTGGGACTGTTGCCCTGTGAGTCTTGGCCTGCTGACTTGTGTCTGTTCAGTTTTTCTTGCCGTTTTTCATTCATTTTTTTCTTTTTCTCCAGCTCTTTCTTGCGTTTTTCAAATTGATAGGCGTTTCTGGCCATTTTATACCCCTTTAAATAATGTCGATGTGTTATTGAGCCGGATTATAGTCCTGTCTTTGCCAATGGCCACCAGGCATTCAAAGAGCCCTGGGCCCACTGATTGACCTGTTACTACTGTCCTGATGGCGTTTATCAGGGTTCCGGAGTGAATATTTTTCTCTGCGATAAATGCCCTGACGGTTTTTTCCGTGGCTTCAATATTCCATGAAGAGAGCCTTTCCAGGCGTTCAGCCAATTGGGGCAGCCATTCAGTGAGTTGAGGGTGCTTCAGGACATTTTTTTGTAATGCCTTTGAATCCATGGGGAAGTTGTCAGAAAAATAGGCTGCTCCCAGTGTGGCAAAGTCATTTAAGGTATGAAAACGTTGACGGATGAGGTCAATGGTCGCATAATACCAATCTTTTCGAGCGGTTAAGAAGGTCTCGTGAAAGAGATTGGCAGCCTTTAACACCTGAGTGACCCATGGTTCCAGTTCATTTATGGGCATGCTCTTTATATAATGGGCATTGATGGAGATGGCCTTAGGGTCAGTAAAGAATTTTGCATCACCAGGGGTGTAGTTGAAGATGGAATTGGCCCTACTCACCCCTTCCAGAGAGAAGGCCTGAATCAGTTCCTCTTTTGAGAAGATCTCCCTGTCATCAGATGTGTGCCAGCCCAACAGGGCAAGGAAATTTACCAATGCCCACGGCAGAAAGCCCTTTTCTTTATAGAATTGTACAGATACCACCTCACCATGAGTGCGTTTGGAGATCTTGCGTTTTTGGAGGTCTAATGTGAGGGGCATGTGGGCGAATTGGGGTAGTTTGGCGCCCAGGGCCTCATAGATGAGGATCTGACGGGGGGTATTGGCCAGGCCATCCTGGCCACGAATGACATGGGTAATGCGGTCATTGATGTCGTCTATTGCATTGGAGAGTAGATAAAGTGGGCTGCCGTCTGAGCGCAGGATGACGAAGTCTTCTATGTCCTCATATCTTCTTTCGATGGGGCCATATACCAGGTCATTAAAGACCAGGGTGCCAGGACGATCAGGGGTTTTAAACCGTACCACATAAGGCAGACCTGCCCGTTCTTTTTGGGCTATTTCCGCCTCTGATAGATTTCGACAGCTCCTGTCGTATTTATAGGCCTGTTTTGAGGCTATAGCCGCCTCTTTTTTGGCATCCAGTTCCTCTTTTGTGCAGAAGCACTTGTAGGCATGTCCTGATTGCAATAGCCTTTGCGCAGCCTCTTTATGGGCAGCTATGTTGGCACTTTGAAAATATGGACCTTCATCCCACTCCAGCCCCAACCATTTGAGGCCATCCAGAATGCCCTGAATGGAGTCCTGAGTGGAGCGCTCTGCGTCAGTATCTTCGATGCGCAGTATAAAAACACCATTATGTTTTCGAGCAAACAACCAATTATAGATGGCAGTTCGAGCACCGCCGATATGCAGATAACCAGTTGGACTGGGGGCGAATCTCACACGCACCTGTTCCATGGAAACTCCTTTCATTTGAACTGAGTGTTTTGAATATATGTGCGGCTAAGTCAAAAGCTGGGCATGTCTCTTTATAGTTAGCTGCACTTTTTAAAAAAAGCATTATAATTCAAAAACTGATTTTATCCACAGGCAATTCCATTCAATTCAGCAAAATTATGTCCATTTTTAAACTCAAGTCTGATTTTCAGCCGTCAGGTCATCAACCTGAGGCCATTTCCCAGTTGGTGCAGGGTCTAAGGGAAGGCAAAAGGCATCAGGTGCTTTTGGGTGTCACAGGTTCAGGCAAGACCTTCACCATGGCCAATGTGATAGCCCAAATGAACAGACCAGCCCTGGTTATGGCCCCCAACAAGACCCTGGCTGCCCAGCTCTTCGAGGAGTTTCGAGAGCTGTTTCCAGAGAATGCTGTGGAATACTTTGTGAGTTATTATGACTATTATCAGCCCGAGGCATATATTCCCCAGTCCGACACATATATCGAAAAGGATGCCGCAATCAATGACTTCATAGACAGGCTGCGGCACTCCGCCACCCGTTCCCTTTTGACCCGTCGGGATGTGATCATCGTAGCCAGTGTCTCCTGCATATATGGTTTGGGTTCCCCTGAGGAATATGAAAAGATGCAGTTATACCTGCGAGTAAATGATGAAAGGCCGCGAGAGGAGATCCTGACCCGTCTGGTTTCCATGCTGTATCAGAGAAATGAGGTGGATTTTCATAGGGGCACATTTCGCGTGATGGGAGACATCATCGATATCTTTCCTGCCCATGAGGAGGAACATGCCATTCGAGTGGAGCTGTTTGGAGATACCATCGAGTCCTTAGGCCTCATAAACCCCCTGCGCGGCAATGTGGTGGCCAGATTGCGGGATGCGGTCATCTACCCCTCCAGCCACTATGTCACCTCGGGTGGTCGTTTGGAAGAGGCCATTCGCAATATAAAATTGGAACTGGATGAGCGGTTGCTCTTTTTCGAGTCCCAGAACCGTTTGGTAGAGGCCCAAAGATTGGAACAGCGTACGCAATTAGACATAGAGATGCTTTCCGAATTGGGTTACTGCCACGGCATAGAGAACTATTCCAGGCACCTTTCAGGCAGGCCCCCTGGAGTGGCCCCTCCTACTCTCATCGATTATTTTCCTAAGGACTTCCTGCTGTTCATAGATGAAAGCCATATAACAGTGCCTCAAATCGGAGGGATGTATGCCGGAGATCGCTCCAGGAAGGAGACCTTGGTGGAGTATGGTTTCAGGCTGCCTTCTGCCTTGGATAATAGACCCCTGCGTTTTGAGGAGTTTGAGGCAGTGGTCAATCAGGTGATCTATGTCTCGGCCACACCAGGTCCATATGAACTGAAAAAGGCCAATGGTAGAGTGGTGGAGCAGATTATCCGTCCCACAGGCCTTTTAGACCCGGAGATACAGGTCAGGTCTGCCCAAAATCAGGTGGATGACCTGCTGGAGGAGATTCGGCTACGCCTGGAGCGTGATGAACGGGTGTTAGTTACTACTCTTACCAAGCGTATGGCCGAGGAGTTGACAGAGTTTTATGGCAGCTTGGGTATAAAGGTGGCCTATCTTCACTCTGATATCAAGACAGTGGAGCGCAGTCGCATTATTCAGGCCCTGCGAGATGGTGAGTTTCATGTATTGGTGGGTATCAACCTGCTGCGGGAGGGTTTGGATATGCCGGAGGTCTCCCTTGTGGCTGTATTGGATGCGGATAAGGAGGGCTTTTTGCGTTCTGAACGCTCTCTGATTCAGACCGCAGGCCGCGCAGCCAGAAATGCACGAGGGCTTGTAATCCTCTATGCGGATAAAGTTACGGAGGCCATGAAGCGGGCCATCGAAGAGACTGAGCGCAGGCGGAAGCTGCAGATGGAATACAATGCACTCCATGGGATTACACCTGTTACCATTCAAAAGACTCGAAAACCCACACTCTTTTCCATCTATGAACAGGATGTGCAGGTCCATGAGGATGTGGTGTGTGAGGCGTCAGAGGCCGATATTTCAGAGGAGATTCAGAGGTTGGAGGTGGAGATGCGCGAGGCTGCCAAGAGATTGGAGTTTGAGAGGGCTGTGCTTTTGAGGGACAGGATTAAGCAACTAAGGGTGGGCAGGTAGCCCAATAATGTGTGATATTTTTTGATGCGGATGTGTAACTTATGGACCTAAAACGCATGGTATATCGGCCATGGTCTTGGCTTTTGGGTGGCCTGGTGGTGGTAATGGTGGCCCTGGGCATCTTAGAGTATGAGAAAAGACCGGTGGATGTGAATAATAAAAATAAGGTGTTGGTGGAGATTCCTCCAGGCATGTCCTTTTATGAGGTGCCTGATCTGCTGTACGAAAAGGGGATTCTTAGGCTAAAGTCAGCCTTTTACTGGGCTGCCCTTCAGAAAAATGCCTTTAGAAGCCTTCAGGCAGGGGAGTATGAGCTCTCGCCATCCATGTCTGTCAATGAGGTGCTGGAGGTCTTGGTGAAAGGCCTGGTAAAGAGATATGAATTGGTAGTGCCTGAGGGTTTTAATCTCTTTGATATTGCCATGCGCCTAAATAGGTTAGGATTATGTTCGGCTACAGAGTTTTTGCAGCTGGCCCATTCCCTTGAGTTTTTGAAGAGAATGGGGGTGGAGTCCCATAGCCTGGAGGGCTATCTCTTTCCAGATACCTATTGGTTTGTAAAGAAGACTCCGGTTGAGCGAATAGCAGAGACTATGATTCGCCGGTTTTGGCAGGTATGGAACGAAAATGGCTATGGCCAGCGGGCCAAGGCCATTAATATGGGTGTAAATGAGGTCTTGACCTTGGCTTCTATCATCGAAAAGGAAACAGCCATACTCGAGGAGAGGCCTTTGGTATCAGCGGTCTTTTGGAATCGTCTAAAAAGGGGGATGCCTCTACAGGCGGATCCTACTGTGATCTATGGCCTTTTGTCTCAAGGGTCCCCCACTAAAGACACCATCACCACGGAAGATCTGCGAGCTCAAACGCCCTATAACACCTATGTGCTAAAAGGCCTTCCCAGGGGGCCCATCTGTAATCCAGGGGTCAAATCCATTGAGGCAGCCCTTTTTCCTGCAGATGTTCCATATCTGTATTTTGTGGCCCAGGCGAATGGTTCCCATCATTTTTCCGTGGCCCTCAAGGAACACAATGCCGCAGTCTCTCGTTACCGCCGCGGGGCATCGGTCCAAGACGACAACGGCAGATTGCCTTGATTTATTCACCACTTTATACCACCATTCATATTCCGATCCCCTCTATTTTTTGTCAATAAATATAGATAGTTAACTTACTACTCAAATCATGGCATGTGCCCACTGAATATCTGTCGAAGAATGTCAAGGATAAAGTTTGTTTTTTTTAAAAAAATCCCCTTGACATTCCTTTAAAAAAGCTAATATAGTGGTCGCCAGTGGTACAAAGTGGTGTAAAGAGGGAGAGATGTTCAGGGGGAGATCCAGCCATACACTAGATGCCAAAGGACGTTTGAGCATACCATCGCGGTTCAAGGATGTATTGCGCTCCCGTTATAATTCAGATGTTCTTGTCATCACCACCCTTCCTTCCTGTCTTGCAGCTTATCCCATGGAGGAATGGCGCAAACTGGAGGAGAATTTCGATAGATTCGGCCTGGTATCTCCGCCTGAGGTCTTGTCTTTTCAACGTTATTTTCTGGCAGGCGGCATAGAGTGTCCTGTGGACGGTCAGGGAAGAATCTTATTACCAATTCATCTTAGGGAAGAAGCAGGTATAGATAGAGAGGTAGTACTCTGTGGAATGCTTAAATATTTCGAGATCTGGAGTAAACCAGCTTTGGATGAAGAACTCAAAAAGGCCCGTGAGAATTTCGAACAACATACCCGTCTCATATCCCCCATCGCCTCCAGATGAACTGCCAGATGAACTGATTGATGGGTCGCATATCCCTGTCCTTCTGGAGGAGGTCTTGACAGGTTTGGACCTGAAGCCAGGTGGTTTTTATGTGGATGGCACTACAGGTATGGCCGGTCATTCCATAGCCATGTTGAAGGCATGTCCTGATATCCATCTGTTATGTCTGGATTGGGATGCTGAGTCCTTGGAAAAGGCCAGGGTACGGGTGCAACAGTCAGGACTGGCTGATGCTGATGTGTTGTTTGTGCAAGGTAATTTCAGGGATTTGCCGGAGATATTGGCAGGTGAGGGTATAGATGCAGTGGACGGCATCCTTTTGGATCTGGGGATCTCCTCATATCAACTGAATAGCAGTGAGAGGGGGTTTAGTTTTTTAAGGGATGCACCCCTGGATATGCGTATGGATCGTTTTGGTGCTGTTACAGCAGCCGACATGGTAAATGGACTTCCAGAGGAGAACCTGGCCAATCTCATTTATGAGTATGGGGAGGAGCGGTGGTCCAGGCGGATTGCCCGGGCCATAGTGGATAGACGTCAAACCTTGCCTTTTCGTACTACCTTGGACCTGGCCCATGTGGTAGCTCAGGCCATCCCCAGGAGATTTCATGGTAGACATTTACATCCTGCTACTAAGACATTTCAGGCATTACGTATAGCGGTTAATAGGGAGATGGATAATCTGCGTAATGCCTTGGAGATGTTGCCGTCTTGTCTGAAACCACAAGGTAGATTTTGTGTTATTTCCTTCCATTCACTGGAGGATCGGATGGTCAAGGATACATTCAGAAGTCATGCGTTGTTACAGAATCTAACGAAGAAGCCCATAACACCTTCTGGGGCTGAGGTTTCTTTAAACCCCAGATCCAGAAGTGCTAAGTTGAGGATCGCAGTCAGGATAAAGAATTAAAGGAGGCAGGTGAGGAGATGAGTTCACGTGCGGGTGCAGTCCGTTTTCCACAAAGACAGTTTTCAGGCTCTTGGGTTGCTGGTCGTGCATTGCGGCCTGCTCTTTTTAGGCAGTTATCTGTTAGCATTTCCTTTCGTGAGTTTTTGCTCTTCCTATGTTTGGTATTTTTGCTGGGGCTTCAGGTGTTGCTCAACTCTTATGTGAGCCAGATGCGAGGCCAAACCGCTGTGCTTGAGACCGAAGTGAGTCGATGCCTCTCTAAAAATGAGGTCTTGAGGAGAGAGGAACAACAACTGAAGAAGGTGGAGAACATAGAGGCATCTGCCAAGAGGATGGGGTTGAATCCACCACAAAAAAATCAGATTGTCCAGATGACAGCTGTTCTCAAATAGTGCAAAGATCAAGCAAAGGGGTCTGCTCATAGTTTATAGAAATCAAGAGAACATGAGGGATAAGAAACGTGGGTTGTATAGTTTATTATTGTTGGTTTTCTTTTTCCTCAGCGCATTGGCGGTTTGGTGGTTGTGGCAGGCCTTACATCTCAGAGATAGTGGGGATAGCGAGAAAAGGGCAGCAGTTAGAACATCTGCTCAGTTCAGACAAAAGATAGTGGATCGTGCCGGCGCTGTGCTGGCAGATCAGGCCGCGTCCCTTTCGGTATGCGTCCAGCATGTGCATGTGCCTCCTTTGGAGCAATGGTGCGAGCGGATAGCCTCTATTTTAACCCTGCGATGCGAGGATATTCGTTCCAGATTTGTCAGCACACAGGGTTTTGTCTATATCAAGCACGATATCAGCGAGGTGGAGGCGGCCAGATTGAAAGCAGCAGGTGTGCCGGGCATCGATATAATGGAGATCCTGCACAGGACATATTTGGATGGTTCACTCTTTGCTCATGTGATAGGTTTTGTGGATCAGAAGGGCAGGGGGCTGGACGGCGTAGAATATCAGTATGACGATATATTGCGCAGCAAATCCAGAACGGTCTTTCCTATAACCATCGAAAGAGGTCTACAGAACCTGGCCAATAATGTCTTAAAGCGACAGTTACAGGTATTCCAGGGAGACAGTGGTTGTTTTGTGGTAATGGCCATAGAAACAGGTGAGATATTGGCATTGGTCAACATCCCTTCCTATGACCCGGATAGATATTGGGAGTACGAAAGGGAAAAGTATCCAAATCTGGCCATCTCAGCCAGACTGAATCCATCCTTTTTCCACCTGTTTCTTCAATGGATTAGTCAGAAAAGGGCGGAATTGAGTTCCCAGCAACAGATAGGTGAGCGGTTAGCTTTGTCTGAACCCAATGGGTTAACCCGTTGGAATGCTGTTGAATTTGGGGATTTTCACCTTTACAGTCCCTGGTCAGAGGCCGAGATGCGTGTTATGGTCTTTCAACAGGATCTTCTAAGCGACCTGTGGGGTTTGGGGTTTGGCCAGACTACAGGCATAGACCTTCCTGGAGAAGAGATTGGAAATCTGCCTACAAGTATGGCTGGCACCTGGAATTCGGTGTTGGCACAGAACATGGCGGCAACCCCTCTTCAGACCCTGCGGGCATTTTCCGCATTGATAAACAGGGGGAAGTTGGTTTTGCCCCATGTGGCACTGACTGAGACCACTTCCTCTTCAAAAAAGGTCAGTTATTGGGATGGTGGTGTGGTGACAGCTCCCAGGGCTGTGCCCCTCACCGAGGAGCTTGGGATGCGATTGCGGGAGGCCTTGGCCCATGAGGATGGCTTGCCCGTGGTGTTTGCTGCCCCATCCCCTGGCCGCGATGATAGGACACTTCAAATCACTGCCCTGGGTTTTTATCCACAACACGCACCAGTGGTCTCCTACATCTTTGTGATGGATGGAGTGAAGCGTATGCCGGATCAGTATTTCCAGTTGTTTAAACTAGTAAAAGACGTAGCTGCCAAGGCAGCCCGTTTCCCTCTGGATGGATGATATGGAGCAGGATGCAGAAGACGGCCTTGGACTGATTTGGGAGGCTATAGAGCAGGGCAGAATAGCAGGTGTCACCTCGAATTCGCAAGAGGTAAGGCCTGGTTATGTCTTTGTGGCCATACCTGGCAGCCGGGTGCATGGATGTGCTTTCATATCAGATGCCGTTAAAAACGGTGCTGTCTTTGTGGTAATGCCCAGGGATGTGCCATTAGAGGCCCTGCCGGATCCATTTCAGTATGTGAGGGTTATTCAGGTACAGGACACAAGGGTTGCCTTGGGGTGCATAGCCGTCAGATTCTATGGCAACAAGGCCGCCGGCCTTCAGATGGTTGGTATCACAGGCACCAATGGCAAGACCACCATCTCTTATTTGTTAGAGTCTATTTTGAAAAAGGCAGGAAAAGAGACAGGTGTCATAGGAACTATCAATACCCGTTTTAAGGGTAGTGAGTACCCTTCTAAGCTTACTACTCCGGATGTTGTGACCCTGCATAAAATCTTAGCAGAGATGAGTGAGGCAGGGGTGAATAGTGTGGTGATGGAGGTTTCTTCCCATGCCCTGGATCAAAAACGAGTAGCAGGTTGTCATTTTGATGTGGCAATCTTTACCAACCTCACTCATGACCACTTGGACTATCACAAGGACATGGAGGCCTATTATCAGGCCAAACGCAGGCTGTTTTTTGAATACACTCCCAAATCCGTTATCATAAATATAGATGACCCCTATGGCAAAAGGCTTTGGAATGAACTCACCACTTATAAAATCAGTTATGGTTTTGATGACCATGCCATGGTCAGACCTTTATCTTATACCTCAGATTTTCATGGCATTCAAATGGAGGTGGCCACACCTATAGGTCAGTTTTCTATTTGCTCAGCCCTGGTTGGCCATTTCAATATCTCAAATCTTCTGGCAGCCATTGCTGCGGCCATAGGTCTTGGCATAAAAAGGGATGACATACAAGGAGGCATTCTGAGCCTCACAGGCGTACCTGGCAGGTTAGAGCCGGTAAGGGTAGCGAAAGAGAGGGGGGTACATGCCTTTGTGGACTATGCCCATACCCCTGATGCCTTGTCCAATGTCTTGACAGTGCTTTCAAACCTAAAGGCTGATGGCAGGCTTTTTTGCGTGTTTGGGTGTGGTGGAGACAGGGACGCTGCCAAAAGACCTGTGATGGCCAGAATTGTGGCAGGTTTGGCAGATGAAATGGTCATGACCTCAGACAATCCCCGTAGTGAAGACCCGCATCGAATCCTTTTGGAGATGTGGCAAGGCCTTTTTCCATGGCCCCAGAACAGGAACTGCCGTGTCCATGTGGAGCCTGACCGCAAAAAGGCCATAGCCATGGCCTGCTCCCTGGTGAAAAAAGGGGATTGTATTTTGGTGGCCGGTAAGGGCCATGAGACCTATCAGGAGATAGCTGGAGTGCGCCATCCATTTGATGACAGGCTGGTGCTCCAAGAGGTCTTGCAGAATACCAGACCAGTCTTGCCTGAATTTACTTTTGAGGATATAACTACCGCCCTTGGTGTGCCTTCGACAGTCGCATTAAGGTCAGGTTTGAGTCTGCACAGTATCTCTACGGATACGCGACGGCTATATCCCTCTCAGATCTTTTGGGCATTAAACGGCCCCCATTTCAAGGGTGCTGAGTTTGTGCAGCAGGCCATACAAAAAGGGGCTGCCTGTGCGGTGGTAAATGCAGAGGACAAGGGATTATTACAGGCCATTCCCCAGGATTTCCCTCTGTTTTTTGTGAGGGATTCCCTGCATGCCCTGGGCGAGATGGCCAGGTTTCATCGCAAAAGAGGCAGTTATCGTGTGATCGGAGTAACCGGTAGCTGCGGCAAGACCACCACCAAAGAGCTCATTGCTTCCATTTTGGGGCAAAGGGCACAGGTGTTAAAGACTCAGGGGAATTACAATAACCTCATAGGACTGCCCCTCACTTTACTGGCCTCTTCGGGCCACGAGGATTGGGCGGTATTGGAGATGGGGATGAATCAGCCAGGTGAGATACAGCGACTCTGTGAGATCGCAGGACCACAGGTGGCTGTGGTGACCAATGTGAGGCCAGTGCATTTAGAGGGCTTGGGCGACATTTATGGGGTCTTGCGAGAGAAGCTCGAACTTTGGCGCTCTGTATCAGAACAAGGCCTTGTGGTGGTGAATTTAGACGATCCACTGCTTGTGGAACAGGCCAATGGTTTGAATAAAACAGTGCAGAAGATAGGCTATAGCACATCTTCTACTTCAGCAGACGTTCTGAATCTAAATGGCTTGGTCTTTTTGAAGGATTGGTCTGTGCTTTCCACTGGGACTCAAGTGGAGTTTGGTCTGAAAGATGTGGCGAGAGGTAGGGAAGAGGTGTTTTCGGCCAGGCTTCAGCTCATTGGGCTTGCCAATCTGCAAAATGCCCTATGTGCTACTGCCACTGCCATAGGTATTGGTTGTGACATTCAGGTCATACAGAGGGGATTGGAGGCGGTTGTGCCCGTGAAGGGTAGGTTGGAGTTTAAAAATTTAGGCCAGGGTGTTTATCTCATAGACGATACGTACAACGCCAATCCAGCCTCTATGGAGCTGGCCATTCAGACCCTAAAACTCTGGGGCAGGGGGGAGAGATGGGCTGTCTTGGGTGATATGTTTGAATTAGGAGAGGATGCCGCCCTGTATCACGCCAAGGTAGGTGAGCTGGTTAAGGCCAGCGGGGTGAAAAGACTCTTGGCTGTGGGTGGGTTTGCTGAGGTCTTGGCCCAGGCAGCCTTGAAGGTCGGCATGGTATTCGATGCAGTGAGTGTTTATAAGGACACACAGACCCTGGTGGAGGCCATAAAAAGCCGGGCCATTTTGTTTAGCCAGAGAGATGGTGGTGAGGTGACTGTCTTGTTTAAGGCCTCTCGGGGGATGGGGTTGGAAAGGGCTGTACAGGCCTTGACTGAGATTCTAAAAAGGGATTGATATGCTTTTTTGGCTTTTATACCCATTACATGCCTATTGGTCATTTTTTAATGTATTTAAATATATAACATTTAGAACCATATATGCCGCTCTCACTGCCCTGTGTCTCGTGTTGCTTTTGGGGAAATGGTTCATTAAGCGCATGCAAGTGCTTCAGATGGGTCAGGTTATTCGGGATGACGGGCCCCAGAGCCATCTGGCCAAGGCAGGCACGCCTAGTATGGGGGGAATTCTGGTGATAGGTGCCATCTCCCTGGCCACCCTGCTTTGGGCGGACCCATCAAACCTCTTGGTTTGGGTGGGGCTGTGTATCATGTGGGGTTTCGGCCTTATTGGTTTGCTCGATGATCTATTGAAGGTCTGGCATAAACACAGCCGTGGGCTGCCTGGCAGGTGGAAGCTTTTGGGCCAGGTCTTTTTTGCATTGGTAGCAGGCTATCTTCTCTATAGTTTTGGGGAGTGGGATACTCGTGTGAGTGTGCCTTTTTTTAAGGAGTTTCGGCCTGATATAGGCATGTTTTATGTAATTTTTGCAGTTTTGGTGGTGATCGGCGCCTCTAATGCCGTAAACCTCACGGATGGGTTGGATGGTCTGGCCATAGGCCCTTTTGTAGTAGTCGCTGCTGTCTATACCCTCTTTAGCTATCTGGCAGGCCATAGCTCCATAGCCTCTTACCTACAGATTCCATACATATCAGGGGCTGGAGAACTGACAGTATTTTGTGGAGCAATGGTGGGCGCTGGCTTAGGGTTTCTGTGGTACAATTCCTATCCTGCCTCCATCTTTATGGGTGATGTGGGTTCGTTGGGGTTAGGAGGCGCCCTGGGTGCTGTGGCCGTCTTGATAAAACAGGAGATGCTCTTGGTGATTGCAGGCGGTATTTTTGTTCTGGAGGCGGTTTCCGTCATGCTACAGGTGGGGTATTTCAAGGCTACTGGTGGTAAGCGCATCTTTCGTATGGCGCCCATACACCATCACTTTGAGCTTCAGGGTTGGAAGGAGCCCAAGGTAATAGTCCGTTTTTGGATCATCTCAATTATTTTGGGATTGATAGCCATTAGTACACTGAAATTGAGATGAGGGAACCTCCATAGCGCCTTGTTCTCGAACGAAAATTCTAATTGTTAGAGCTTCCCTTTGATGTAAGACGGTAATGGTTTATTTTTCAAGGAACCTATGAATGACAGGCGCAATATATTGATTTTAGGGGCTGGCATCTCCGGTCAAGAGACGGCCCGATGGGCTGTGAGACAGGGGTTTGGCGTCAAGGTCAGTGATATAAAGCCCCTTGAGACCTGGCTACAGGATTTTTGTGCCTGGTGTAGGGAAAACGCAGTAGAAATGGAGGCAGGCGGCCACTCTATTGAGGAACTGGAGCGTTTTGACCTGGTGGTGGTGAGCCCAGGCATAGATTTGAATATAGATGTGATAAAGGCTGCAAAAAGAGGGCAGATACCCGTGGTGGGCGAGTTGTTTTTGGCAGCGAGCCTATGGCAAGGGCCGATTCTGGCCATCACAGGTACAAACGGTAAGACCACTACCACAAAACTGGTGGGTGAGATCCTGCAACACATGGGTGTGCGTCACGTGGTGGCAGGCAATATAGGCAGTCCATTGATCTCAGTGGTAAATGAGACGAAGAATGCGGTGGCGGTCTTGGAGGTGAGCAGTTTTCAGCTGGACACCTTCTTGAATATACCGGTTTTAGGCCTGCCCATGCCCAGGTTCCATGCCTTTGCCATTCTAAATATCGCCCCAGACCATCTGGATCGCTACGCAGGTTTTTATGAGTACGCGGCGAGCAAGGCGAGAGGGGTTAACTACTTGAAACCTGGTGCCAAACCGGTGGTGCATGGGGAGCTGGTGCTGCTTTTCAAGGAATTGGGGTGGAATCTTTCTTCATATGCCACCTTCGGTATGTCTTTCGTGGGAGAGACAGGTGCCCTCATAAAGGAAGGTTTTATAGAGGTCCATGGCATAAGTGGCATAGAGCGATACGATACAGGCCGTTGGCGTTTAAAGGGCAGGCATAATTTAGAGAATTTAGCGGCGGCCATTTTGCTCGTGAGGACGTTATATGAACAGGAACAGGCCAGGGCTGGAATTGAGGCAGCCATAGCGGCCTTCGAACCCCCTGCCCACAGACTGCAGTTCGTAGCAGAGGGCGGTGGAGTGGCCTTTTATGATGATTCCAAGGCCACCAATGTGGCAGCTGTGCATACAGCCCTTGCGGCCCTGGACAGGCCTGTGATACTCATAGCTGGAGGTCGTGGCAAGGGAGAGGCCTATGATAGCCTGAGGGAGTGGGCGCAAAAGGGCAGGGTCAAGGCCGTGGTGACCATGGGAGAAGAGTCAGAGGCCATAGCCTGCTCTTTTTCAGACGCCTGTCCTGTGCATCGATTGACCGAGATGACCAGCGGCGTTTTGGCCATGGAACAGGCGGTGCAAAAGGCCATTTCTTTGGCAAATCCGGGCGATGTGGTGCTTTTAGCCCCTGCCTGTGCCAGTTTTGACCTGTTTAGTAGCTATAAAGAGCGCGGGGATGTGTTCCAAAAGGCGGTAAAACGGCTTTTGGCAGGGGTGGGGCATGGTGCTTAAATTGGCCATAGCAGGGGGAGGCACAGGAGGCCATGTGTTTCCAGGTTTGGCGGTGATTCAGGCCTTGCAGGAGCGAATGCCTGTGGAGGTCCTCTGGATTGGCACTGGAAGGCCCATGGAATCAGCCATCTTGTCCTCGAAGGGCTGGGATTATCGTGTGTTGGCAGTCAAGCCATTGATAGGTTTTCAGTGGATCTCCAGGCTTAAAAGCCTGTTGACCCTGCCGTATTATGTGACAGTGGCCAGAAAATGGCTAAAGACATTTAGGCCGCATGTGGTTTTGGGAGTGGGCGGTTATGTGTCGGGTCCGGTCTTGGTGGCTGCCTGGCTTTTGGGGTTGCCATCTGCCTTGCACGAGCAGAATATGCTTCCTGGGCTTGCAAATCGTATGTCAGCCCGGTTTGTAAATCGGGTGTTGGTGAGTTTTGAGGGAACAAAGGGGTTTTTAAAACATGACGATATCAGGTGGACAGGCAATCCAGTGCGTAAGGAGATAGCCTCTGCGTGTGCGCGGCCCAGGAATGCCCTGAATGGTCACCGTCTTTTGGTGCTGGGGGGCAGTCAGGGCGCAAGCACCTTAAATAGACTGGTATGTTCTGCTGTGACACTTTTAAGTAGGTCAGGATTTTTTGTTGAGGTGTGGCATCAGACTGGTAAAGTGAATGCAGAAGAGGTAAAGAGACTCTATGAGGAGGCAAGTGTCTCGGCAAGGGTCATGCCCTTTATAGAGGACATGGCTAAGGCATATGCCTGGGCCGATTTAGTGTTGGCCAGGGCTGGGGCAGGTACGGTGGCAGAGGTGGCGGTGACGGGTACACCTGCCATCTTTATTCCATACACAGGTGCAGCAGGCCATCAGGAGGCAAATGCCCTGTATCTGGTTCAAAGGGGCGCTGCCTTGAGTTTTCGAGAGAATGAGATAGGTGCAGTGCGTCTGGCAAGCGAGATACAGGGGCTTTTGGACGCCCCTCAGCGTCTGGCGGAGATGAGTGAAAGGGCCTTTGAATTAGGCCGCCCCAATGCAGCGGAGCTCATAGCAGATGCCGCGCTTGAGATGTGTAAAATCTAATTATTTGAGGTTGTTATGTATAAGAAACAGCATATTCATTTTGTGGGCGTAGGCGGTATCGGCATGAGTGGCCTTGCCCAGGTCCTTTTACAATTGGGCTATAAGGTCTCTGGTTCTGACCTGCGCTCTACGGATATCACCAATAAACTGGCCTCCCTGGGAGGTCTGATCTACAAGGGCCATGCCCCTGAGCACATTCAGGGTGCTGATGTGGTGGTCTATTCCTCTGCAGTAAAGCCGGACAATCCGGAGCTATTGGCTGCTCAACAGGCCAATATACCTGTCATTCCCAGGGCTGAACTCCTGTCTGAGCTCATGCGCCTTAAGAAGTTTGGCATAGCAGTGGCTGGCGCCCATGGAAAGACCAGCACCACCTCCATGGCCGCCTCTGTGCTTCAGGCAGGCGGAGTGGACCCCACTGTCATCATCGGAGGGAAGGTAAAGGCCTTGGGTACCCATGCTGTCTGGGGAAACGGTGACTTTCTTCTGGCGGAGGCAGATGAGAGCGACGGCAGTTTTCTGCGGCTTACCCCCTCCATCGTGGCTGTGACCAATATCGACAGGGAACACCTGGATTTTTACTCGGATCTGGAGAGCATCGTTTCCGCCTTTTACGAATTCATAGAGCGAATCCCCTTTTATGGCTTGACTATTCTTTGCGCTGATGACCCTGTGTTGATTTCCCTGTTGCCCAGGCTGCACAAGCGCTATCTTACCTATGGCACCTGTGTACAGGCAGATCTCAGGGCAGTGGATATAGAATTAAATGGTTTTGGAGTGGCCTATAGAGCGGTTTTTAGGGGAAAGGATTTAGGGCATGTGCGGCTTCAAGTGCCTGGTCTGCACTATCTGCGCAATTCATTGGCAGCTATGGCCATTGGTCTGGAGTTGGAACTGCCTTTTGAAACCATTGTTCAAGGTCTTTATGACTATCAAGGGGTGGGAAGGCGATTTGAGGTGATAGGCGAGTGTGATGGCATTACATTTGTAGATGATTATGCCCATCATCCCACAGAGATAGCTGCCACTTTAAAGACCGCCCGCTACTGTTGGCCAGATAGAAGGCTGGTGGTGCTGTTTGAACCCCATCGATATACCCGCACCTTAGCCTTGATGGAGGAGTTTTCGCAGGCCTTTCAGGATGCGGACCTATTGTTTGTTACTGAGATATATCCAGCCAGTGAGAGACCCATCGTGGGTGTGAGTGGAGAGAGGCTGGCCAGAAGAATAGAGGAGAGAGGGTGCCCTGTGCGGTTTGTGCCCGCTGTGAGCGAGCTTCCGGAGCGTGTTGCAGGGATATTGCAGCAGGGAGATGTGGTGCTGACCCTGGGTGCAGGGTCCATAGGACAGGTGGGTTATGCCATGTTGTCACACCTTCTTAAGGGACAGGCAATTGCTTGAGGCGGAGCTCCAGGCCATAGACGGCCTTAATGTTATGCACAATGTGCCTCTTGCGCCCTTAACCACCTTTCATATCGGTGGAAAGGCCAGGTTTTTTTTGGTGCCAGGGACCATTAGTGCCTTGGAGCAGGCCCTTTTGTGCCTCAAACGCCACGAGCAACCATATCGCATCCTGGGGAACGGTAGCAATCTGCTCATAGATGATGCAGGGGTGGACGTGGTGCTCAGCCTTCGGGGATTGACCCGACATCTTGCCCCACAGCTTCAGTTTTCAAGGGGGCTTGAGCCCATAGGTGTGATGGTGGAGGCTGGTATGTCTTTGCAGCGCCTGTTGGCCTGGGCCGTGAAAAACGGTCTTTCAGGTTTGGAACGCCTGGCCGGCATACCTGGCAGTGTGGGTGGTGCTGTGGTCATGAATGCCGGCGCCAACGGAAAAGAGATAGGTTCCATAGTTGAGGCAGTGCTCCTTACCTTCCCAGGTGAGAGCCACTGGTACCCCAGGGAGGTGTTGGAATTCCAGTATAGGCGGCTTATTTTGCCTGAGGAAGCCGTTGTAAGTGCAGTAAGGCTCTTTTTGATGCCCGCTTCCCCTTGGGGTTTGATACAGGATGTCAAGGTTATCATGCGACACAGGTGCAGCAGCCAGCCCATAGGTAATAAGAGCGCGGGCTGTGTGTTTAAAAACCCGGCCGGTGATTCGGCTGGACGGCTTCTTGAGCTGTGCGGTTTGAAGGGAAGGCGTATGGGAGATGCCCAGTTCTCTCCCAAACATGCCAATTTCATAGTCAACGTGGGGCATGCCCGTTTTGATGATGTCTTTGGACTCATGACCTGGGCTAAAGAGGCAGTCTTTGGACGCTTTGGTGTGGAATTGGTGCCTGAGGTGTCTATCTGGAGGGAATATGTTTGATTCCTCTGTGCGTTCCCATGCAAGATACCGCTCTTCAGCTAGGCAAATGGCCAGGAAAAGGGCCAGGTGGAACCTGCTTAAGAGATTGGGATGGAATACCATACTGTTTAGCCTGTGTTTTGTGTTTTTGGTGTTTGGGGTGTTTTATGCCTGGGATTACCTTACCCACAGTTATGTCTTTTGCTTGCAGTGCATTCGAATCACCCCGAGCAGACATCTAAATGAGGAAGAGATCTTGAAGCTGAGTGGTCTTTCATCCACCACGAACATATTTAATCTGGATCCTAAGGCCGTAGAAAGGGCCATTGAAACTAATCCATGGGTTGAAAAGGCATCTGTAGAGCGTAGATTGCCCTCTTCTGTCCATATCACTGTTAATGAGTATGTGCCTATTGCAATGGTTGATTTAGGGGGCGCAAGATATCTGGTAGATGTCTCCGGAGTGTTGTTTAAGACCGTTGGGCCCTCTGAAGTCGTGGATGGGTTGCCTGTTATAACAGGGATTAGGCAAGAGAATGCACGGCAGGGTAGTAGGTTGCAGGCAGATGCCCTAAACTGCATTGAGCTTTTGAAGATGGCGCAGAAGGGTGCTCGGACCCTGGGCATAGGTAATATAAAGGAGATACATATAGCTGAGTCAGGGGAGTTGACGGTTTTTACCGTGGATAAAGGTGTACCCATTTTGTTTTCTGGAACCGACATAAAACAACAGTTTGCCAGGGCTGAAAACATTCTGTTTCATCTCTATAAGTCAGGGAATTATGATCGGCTTCAGGCCATTGATCTGGATTACGGAAAGGATCGCGCTGTGGCGCGGCTTAAATAATGAGGAAGCGATATGTCTGATAAATCGGAAACGATAGTTGGGCTTGATATAGGCACCACAAAGGTATGTGTTGTGGTGGGGGTATGTACTGAAGATGGTGTGGACATTATAGGTGTCGGAACACATCCCTCTGTTGGGCTCAAAAAGGGTGTGGTGGTCAATCTGGAAAGCACTGTGCGTTCCATAAAAAAGGCCGTTGAGGATGCGGAACGCATGGCTGGTTGTGAGATAGGCCAGGTCTATATAGGGATAGCTGGAAGTCATATAAAGGGTTTTAACAGCCATGGCGTCATCGCTATCAAGGGCCCTGAGGTGTCTGTTGAGGATATAGAGAGGGTGATAGATGCAGCGCGCGCGGTGGCAATCCCCTTGGATCGGGAGGTCATTCATGTGATCCCCCAGGAGTATAAGGTGGATGAGCAGACCGGTATCATGGACCCCGTGGGGATGCGTGGTGTGCGGCTTGAGGCCCAGGTGCATATCGTGACCGCTGCTGTTACCGCTGCCCAGAATCTGGTGGCCTGCGCCAACAGGGCGGGATTGGATGTGGTGGATATAGTGCTTCAGCCCATTGCATCCTCCGATGCGGTCTTGAGCAAGGAGGAAAAGGAGCTGGGGGTGGCTCTGGTGGATTTTGGAGGCGGCACCACAGATCTGGCGGTCTTTGTGGACGGGGCCATAAAACACACATCTGTGATCGGGTTGGGGGGGTATAACCTCACTAATGACCTAGCCATTGGCTTAAAGACCCCGATTAACGAGGCTGAGCGATTAAAGATTCAATATGGAAGTTGCCTTGCAGCCAATGTGCCACCTGACGAGACCATAGAGGTGCCCAGCGTGGGAGGCCGCAAGCCAAGGCTGCTTTACAGGCACGTGCTGGCCGAGATATTGGAGCCGCGAGTGGAGGAGATATTGGGATTAGTAGAACAGGAGATGTCCCGTGTGGTCTCAAGGGATAAGATAGCCTCTGGGGTAGTGATTACAGGCGGTTCCGCCCTGTTGCCTGGAATGGCCGAGATAGCGGATCAGATATTTCAAGTGCCAACGCGCATAGGATATCCGCAAAACCTCACAGGACTGGTGGACATGGTCAATACGCCCATGTATTCCACTGCCATCGGTCTGGTGTTGCATGGCCTGGAGTACAGTGTGGATAAAAAGTTTCGAATCAGGGATGGTAACATATTCAATAGATTACTTGCCAAGATGAAATCATGGTTTAAGTTTTGATAAAGGAGGGAAATATGTCTTTTGAGTTTGTGGAGAGCACTCCAACTGCGAAATTAAAGGTTGTAGGTGTGGGAGGAGGCGGAGGAAACGCCATCAACAACATGATAGCATCCAAGATAGTGGGTGTGGATTTCATAGCAGCCAATACCGACATACAGGCATTAGAGACTTCAAAGGCCGATATCAAGATACAATTAGGTAAGAAATTGACGTTAGGGCTTGGTGCTGGTTCAAAGCCGGAGGTGGGAAGGGAGGCTGCCGAACAGAGTATAGACGAGATTAGAGAGGTACTGGCCGGTAGCAATATGGTTTTTATTACAGCCGGAATGGGGGGCGGCACCGGAACAGGCGCCGCTCCTGTAATAGCTGAAGTGGCCAAGGAACTGGGTGCCCTGACCGTAGCTGTTGTGACAAAACCCTTTACATTTGAAGGCAAACAACGCATGAAAAGGGCGGAAGAGGGGTTGGAGCGGTTGAGACAGGTAGTGGATACCATCATCACCATTCCCAACGACCGCATCAAGAACCTTGACGGTAGCAGCAGGCTTTTGGATGTATATCGCAAGGTGGATGAGGTGTTGTATTATGCAGTCAGGGGCATTTCAGACCTGATCCTGGTGCGTGGGCACATGAATGTGGATTTTGCAGATGTCAAGGCTGTAATGGAACACATGGGGCTTGCCATCATGGGTACCGGTGTGGCCAAGGGTGAAAGACGGGCCGTGGAGGCGGTTCAGATGGCCATAGCCAATCCGCTGTTGGAGGATGTGTCCATCAGTGGTGCCTATGGCATTTTGATGAATATCACCGCCCATCCAGATACCTTCAAACTGGAAGAGTTGACACAGGCCTCAGAACTCATTTATAACGAGGCCCATGAGGATGCGCATATCAAGATAGGCACAGTAATGGATGAAAACGCAGGAGATGAGCTGCGTGTCACCATCATAGCCACCGGTATCGGCAAGCGTGATGCGTGTCCTAAGGCCGAGGTGGTGGATTTTCTGAATAAAAAGAAGGAATTGGCTGGGCCTGAAGAAAAGATCCCCGCGTTACAAGGCAGTAGGGGTGTCAAAAAAGACAGCGGTATACAACAGTCTGTTTTAAGTCCTGATGAAATGGATTGGAACCAGTTTGAAATTCCAACATTTTTAAGAAAAAAGGCGGATTAAGGACAGTCTCCGGTTGCTTGAAAACAGGAAGTGGTCACCCTTAAGTTCAATTGCTATTTAATGGGATGATATGCAGGAAAACTTATTGTAACGATAGTTCCTTTGCCCTCCGGGCTTGAGATATGAATGGAACCCCGGTGGTCCTCTATGATCTGCTTGACATACGCCAGGCCGAGACCGGTGGTTTTTCCCTTCTGGGTGGTGTAGAAGGGTTCGAAGATATGTTCCAGCATTTCTGGCGCGATACCCGGGCCGTTATCTTCGATGATGAGGGTATTTCCTTTTTCAGTGAGATCGGTGGTGATCTCTATGGTGCTAGCCTCTGGGCAGGCCTCTATGGCATTTCCTATTATGTGTTTGATGGCCATTATGACAGTCTGCCGGTTTCCATAGAAAAACAGGTTCATTGGATTTCTATTGAATAAAATGAGTTGTTTTTTCTGTTCTGCCAGGGGCCGAGTAAGCTCGATGGCCTCTTCCGTCAGTGTGTTCAGCTCCAGCTGCGTATAGTGTATCTGGGGCAGGATCATGTTTTTTTCGAAGTTGGCGACCAGTTCATTCAACCGTTGCGCCTCGTCGAGAATGGCCTGAAACTGCGGTGCACGGGTATCGTCGCCCTTTTTCAGCAAGGAACGGACCATACCTCCGATCACCATGACGGGGTTGCGTATCTCATGGGCCAGCTTCAGGGACAGCTCTGTCTTGCTGCGTTCCGATATGATGTTTTCTAGGTCGTTGGTGAGCTTGAGCATCTCTTTGCTGGTCTGCTCGATCCTCTTTCTATCCCGCTGCATCTGAAGCATAACGTCATACATGCTGCCAAAGAAGAGTGTGACAGCTGATATGATGATGAAGCTGATGGAATTGATGGCCCCGCTTATGGGAGAAAGCTTTTGCCAGAGCCAGTTCATATTCAGAAAGTAGAGGATGTGTTTGAGAATATGGCCAAGGGACCTGGAGACCGCAAATATCAAAAGGGCATAAGTAAACCATACGAGGTAACGGGCAAGGGGATGTTGGGTATGATGCAGGACTATTCGGCGGGTGTGATATATGCAGGCTGCGCTTATTAATATCATTAGGCTACTGCCTATTATATCGATTGTCCAGATTGGGTATAAAGGGAATATGGTCATGTGGGAAACCTTGGGATCAGTTCTGGGGCATCTGCGATCTTTTTTATGCCTTTATAGATCAAATACATGCCTGGCACACATATGAGGTGATCACATTTTAATATAACATATCCCCAAGCTACCCATGAGTCGAGATAGACCGATGGCTGCTGGTTAGGTGCCTTTAAGATATTGGCGCTGGGCAGGAGTTCTTCTATGATGTGGCCGGTGATGGTCCAGACATTCCAGAGAAACAGCCACAAGATCCCATTCCCAATGAGACGCCAACCGTCTTTTTTTAGAAAAGCGCTTTGTTCCATCTGGCGGTAGAGTAGTGCGCATGATATGGCAAAGAGCAGGTGGGCGGCTTGATGTACATAGAGACCCTCAGGATGGCCATGGGTCTGAAATGCGTTGGCATCCGTTGATGTTAGACAAAATAGGATGAACCAGGCCATATTATATTGTATGATTTTGCGTAAGTTGTCCATTGGTAATTTGTACTATTGATTATGTTGTAGGACCTTGTGATGGTCAAGGGGTGCCTATTCATATGTGAGCCACCTTGATATAAGGAATAGACTTTTTACTATATTGGGTTTTAAAATCAAGTATTTTTTGGAAAGGATGGTTATGGTTCAAGAGAAGGCTAATGTAAAAAAAGATAGTATTTCTGAAGAGTTAGGTGTCTCTAATGTTAGATGGGACATAACTCATTTATATTATGGCATTTTAGACGAGCGGATCAGCCAGGATCTGGCCTTATGTGAGGTCAAGGCAAAGGAGATAGCCAGGTGTTTTACAGGCCGTCTGAGCACTTTGTCTGCTGAGGAGCTCTGTGGTCTGGTATCCTCCATGGAGCATCTGTTTGAGACAGTGGGCCGCATCACCAGCTTTGCAAGCCTGAATTTTGCCACACAGGTCACAAATAGCGAGGCAGGTGCCTTTCTGCAGAAGGTCAAGGAGCAGACCTCCTTCATCGTCAAGGAACTGGTGTTTTTTGACCTGGAGTGGGCGAACCTGCCGGATGATGCGGCAAAAAAACTGCTGGAATCCCATGTGTTGGGCCGTTACCGCCATTATCTTGAAAACATTCGGCGTTATAGGCCGCATCTTTTGAGCCATCAGGAAGAGAGGCTATTGGTGGAGCTGTCGCCAGTGGGTGTCTCCGCCTGGACAAATCTATTTGAAAAGGTCTTTGCAGAGCAGCTCTATGGCGAGCGCAAACGGCCACAGGAGGAGGTGCTGGCTGACCTCTATTCCCCTGACAGGGCGGTGCGCAGGCAGGCGGCCAAGGAACTCACCGAGGGCTTGAAGGCTGTCTCCACGGTGATCACTCACACCTTCAATACCGTCCTGGCTGAGAAGATGATAGAGGACCGTCTGCGCTCCTACCCACACTGGCTGCGCTCTATGAACCTTTCAAATGAACTGGAGGATGAGGCGGTCAACGCCCTGATTTCTGCTGTTACCAGCAGATACGACATTGTCCAGCGCTATTACGCCTTAAAACGCAGGCTGTTAGGGCTGGACGAGCTTTTTGACTATGACCGCTATGCCCCGCTGCCCTTTGCCAGCACCACGCAAGTCCCCTGGCCTGAGTGTCGTTCCATTGTGTTTCAGGCCTTTTCAGGCTTTAGTGAACGCATGGCCCAAATAGCCCAGCGTTTTTTTGAGGAGAAGTGGATCGACGCACCTGTGGTGCCTGGTAAGACCTCTGGTGCCTTCTGTCATTCCACTGTGCCATCGGCCCATCCCTATGTACTCGTGAATTATACTGGCAATCTTCGGGATGTGGAGACAGTGGCCCATGAACTTGGACACGGCGTGCACCAGGTTTTGGCCGCCTCACAGGGCTATTTTAACAGCCAAACGCCTCTGACCTTTGCTGAGACCGCCTCTGTTTTTGCAGAACTCTTGGTCTTTCATGCCCTTATGGACAGGCTTTCCGATAAAAAGGAACGGCTGGCCCTGGCGTGCTCCAAGCTGGAGTCCATCTTTGCCACTGTGTTTAGGCAGGTGGCCATGAACCGGTTTGAGGATGCTATTCACACCGCACGACGACAAGAGGGGGAGCTGTCTGCAGAGGATTTTGATAGACTTTGGCTCAAGACTCAAGCCGAGATGTTTCAAGGCAGTGTCACCCTCACCGATGACTATTCCCGCTGGTGGGCATACATCGGGCATTTCGTGCATGCCCCGGGTTATGTCTATGCCTATGCCTTTGGGGAACTTCTGGTGCTCTCGCTCTATGCCCTGTTCAAGAATGGAATGCAGGGGTTTGTGGAGAGGTATCTGGAGCTGTTAGCCGCAGGCGGCAGCAAGACACCGGAGGAATTGATGAGACCCTTTGGTGTGGACATAAACTCCAGGGATTTCTGGATGAGCGGCCTTCAACTCATCGAAGATATGGTAAAGGAGGTGGAGGCCGAGGCTGATGCCCTGTGATTTATTCTCAAAACATGTGAATGCGCTCACAGTCCGGGCAGATCCAGGTGGGGCCGTTGCTCATGCCCCATAGGTTTTCCTTCATGCAGTCGTCACAGATGGCAAATCCGCACTGGCAGTTCCAGCAAAAGGGCAAGGTCCTGCCGCAGGCATGGCAGGTGTAGGTGCGTTTTGAGCGTCTTTGGCGGCCTGCAGATGTCGGGCTATTTTTGTTTTGAGCATTGGAGTCGGGCTTCATTGGGGCATCCTTGTGCATTTCAGCCATATTCCGATTCACTTCATATTTATTTACAGCTCCTTTTCCTTGACCGTCCAGGTGGTGCCTTGAGGCGTATCCTTGAGCAAAATCCCCTTGGCCTCCAGTTCGCTTCGAATGGCATCCGCTGTGCCCCAGTCCTTTTGTTGTCGGGCTGCGGCCCGTTTTTCTATGAGTGCCTGCAGATGTGCCTCGCTCATGCCTTGTCGGGCCAGGTATTCCAGGTTGTAATCGTGTAGAAAACGCAGCGGCTCCTGTTGCAGCAGCCCCAGGACCTGGCTCAGGTCTTGAATGGATTGGGCCCCTTTGGTTATGGCGCTGAGAAGGGCCTGCGAGGGCGTTTGATTCGCCTCTTGCATCAGACGATTTAGGGCCTTCACCCCCTCAAAGATCACCCCCAAGGCGCCAGCGGTATTGAAGTCATCGGACATGTGTTGATGAAAACGGGCAGGAATGTCTTGTAAAATCGCCATATTCACCTTGGCCGATTCGGAAATGGGTCTTTCCTTTTTGCATTGGGCTGTCAGGTGGTTGGCCTCTGCAATGGCCGAATAGATGCGCCAAAGGGCTGTTCTGGCATTGGAGATGGCCTCTTCTGAGTAGTCCAGGGGGCTTCTGTAGTGTTTGGAGAGCAGAAATAGCCGAAGGGTTTCAGGGTGATGCCGAGTGAGTATCTCCTGAATGGTGATGAAATTGCCCAGGGACTTGGACATCTTTTCATTGTTGATGGTGACAAAGCCGTTGTGCAGCCAGTAGCGTGCAAAGGGTTTGCCAGTGGCTGCCTCGGATTGTGCTATCTCGTTTTCGTGGTGTGGAAAGATGAGGTCCAGCCCGCCGCCGTGAATGTCAAATGTGTCGCCTAAGTACTTGCGGGACATGGCCGAACACTCTATGTGCCACCCAGGCCTGCCCTTGCCCCAGGGGCTGTCCCAGGCTGGTTCTTCGGGCTTGGCGGCCTTCCACAGGGCAAAGTCCAGGGGGTCCTTCTTTTTTTCGCCAGGCTCGATGCGGGCGCCTGCCTTGAGCTCGTCCAGCTTGCGATTGGAGAGCTTGCCGTAGTCAGGGAAGGTGCGCACAGCGAAATAGACATCCCCTTCCGCCTCATAGGCATGCCCCTTTTTAATCAGGAGCCGTATCATATCTATGATCTCCTGAATGTGCTCCGTGGCCTTGGGTTCAAAGGTGGCATGCAGCACTCCAAGCCTGTCCATGTCTTCATAGTAGTGGCGAATCTCCCGTTCGGCTAATGCCTTGGAGTCGATGCCTTCTTGCTTGGCCCTGGCTATGATCTTGTCGTCTATGTCTGTGAAATTGCGAATAAAGGTTACATTTAGTCCAATGGCCTTGAGGTATCTGACCATGGCGTCGAATACTATGGCAGAACGGGCGTGGCCTATGTGGCAGCGGTCGTATGCGGTTATGCCGCAGACATACATGCGGACATTGCCAGTCTCAAGGGGCTGAAAGACCTCTTTGGTGCGGGTGAGTGTGTTGTAGAGTCGAATCTCCAATTGCCTGCCTCCGGCTGATAAATAATTCCCTTTTTATATTCCAAACTCACGGCCCTTACAAGAGTAGGGATGGTCGGCTGCCCTCGCCCAGACATTGAATTATCACCATGTATTAAAACTGGAAAAAACAACAAGTGCGATGAGACAGAAGGGAAAAAAGAACAATGGCAGATACGTTCCTAAATAACATTTTTAATGAATACAAAAAAGACATCATTTTCTTGGGGGCGGCAGCGGTGAAGCATTTGTTCCA